>Ga0315282_10000296_pt1 | contig 98286 bp, 95 predicted proteins | sample YL17G07_20_MG_FD_203693 | JGI IMG/M metagenome (GOLD analysis project Ga0315282, IMG submission 203693) | Sediment microbial communities from Yellowstone Lake, YNP, Wyoming, USA - YL17G07_20 | ecosystem: Environmental > Aquatic > Freshwater > Lake > Sediment | place: USA: Wyoming | collected...
TAAGCTCTTGTGCCATAATTGGTTATATTCAAAATTAACCACGAATTAACACGAATTTACACAAATTTCCGCCAAACGGAGCGGCGGACAAGTTTTTGTTTTTATTAAATTCTGTTTCATACAACATTGGGGTATAGAATCTTCCCATAATTGGGCGGAGATGCGTGTTTGGGTCGAAAAAAGCTCTTGATTCTCGATTCCCGATTCTCGTAACTCGATGTGAGAAAAGGAGTAAAAAAATTTTGCGATTTTGGGATTTTCTTTGTCAGACCCCTGCGTTTTTGATTGATGCTCGATACTCGATGAAAAACACTAACAGACACGGACTGAAACACGGACTAACACTGATTACGGAGCGGCGGGTAAACTTCGCTCCGAGCGGGTAAAAAAGACTGCTGTAAAAACTGGGTCCCAGATAAAAACATTCTGGGATCTGCGCTACGCTACGAGGCAACGAAGCCGATTATTCCTGAATAAATAAGTATGTGTCCCGAATGGCAGTTCCTTAAGGTGTTTTCTGGCTATCGAACCTGCGTTTTCTCACAGAAATCGAGGATTTGACCCATGTTTACTTCGTTAAGGAGACGCCATTCGTGGCTGTCCATTTTCCGCCTATTTTCCAATTTTCAAAACCTGATCAGTGGTTGATATATCAATCCTCCTCAGACCACTAAAACTCTAATTTCCAGAGCCAATAATCAGCAAAAATCGCTAGGTCTTTTATACCAACGTCTCCGTCATGGTCGAAATCAGCACCGCCGCACCATTCGAGACCGGTACAGTTTTCGCTGCTCCATTTTATCGCAAATTGTGAATAATCCTGAAGGTTAACTTGTTTATCCCTGTCCATATCAATAGTTATCAGCGGCACCATATGAAACTGGGCGGTTAGTACATTAAATTCCAACTTAATTGGAAAAACCTGACCGTCCTCAGGATCAGTCAGAGGACTGACACCTGTCAGGTAGAATTCTTTTACGCCTCCACCAAGCAAAGCGACAAAATCAACCGAGTCTCCAGGTCCAAATGAACCTATGGTAACATTGTTTGCATCGATGGTAAAACAGCCGTCAAAACCTGTTGGGAAATCGAGTATCTTTGTGAACAAGGCATTATTGGGTTCTGTCATATTGAAAACATATCCGTATGCAACGTTAGGTTCGTACCAGCGACCGCTCGGCCCGCCAAGCTCAAAAACTCCCGGCGGCAGGCAGTCTTCGGGCCTAGGACAGTTCCACCGTTGCCACGGCGGAATGGGGTTATTTTCAAGCCTGCCGGGGCATTCAACTGGTCCGCACATTGCAATGGACATGCCGCCCATTGACATACACTCTTTCATTGTCAACTCAAGACAATTGCCGGACCCGAGACAGCAAGGGCCGATTGGTCCCTGACATTCTTGGCAGTCCCTACCTTCTCCCAGCCACTCGCCCGCACACTCAGAAGCTACGGTTCTAATGCATTCTCCCGGCCCAAAACAGCAGGCGCCCGGTTGAGGACAATTTGCCGAACCACAACTCGATCCGCTCAGGGTGCCTCCCATCATAGAACATTCACCCATCATAACTTCCCTACAGGTTCCGTCAGGCATGCAGCAGCCCTCCATCGGCCTGGGACAGGATACGCTGTAACAATTGCTGCCCTGTCCCTGGAAAGTGCCTCCCGTGCTCGAGCACTCTTCGGAAGTTACTTCCCGGCAGTCACCAGCAGGCCCACAGCAGGCGCCGGTCGGCTGCGGGCACTGCCCGCACGGACTTCCAGGCCCCATCCATGTCCCGCTGCAACCATATTGAGGTGTCTGATCGCACATGCCATCAGGCCTGCAGCACGCGCCCATCACTGGCATACACTGGCCACAGGAACTGCCGGGGCCAAGCCACTGACCGTCGTAACAACCGCCTGGATCCGTCTGCATACATGTGCCATCCTGTCTGCAGCAGGCACCCATTGGCGGCGGACACATTCCACAGAAACTTCCGGGACCTTGCCAAGTACCATAGCAGTTATATTGACTGGTGTACATACAGTCACCGGCAGGCCCACAGCAGGCGCCCATCTGACAATCGGGACAAGTAGACGGATTCTCCCACGGATCGCAGTAGCCGTTGTAGTTGCAGCCCATCTGACAATCGGGACACCATCCTTCTTCGCCCGGCTCGCAGATCCCATTACCGCACATCGGGCCTTCTTGTCCAGATGCTGTTTGGCCTGCCGCAATTAACATTACGGCGATTGCCGCAACAGCAACCCTCAGCCCCATTTTTAAAGTGTTCATTTCTCTTCATCCTTTCCGAATTTTATATTATTTCATATTATGAAGGTCGCCGATTTCTGGCACTCCAACACTACACAACTAAATCCTTCAATTTCACAATAATATCAAAATCCTTCTCGAATTACAACAATCTTTTAATGGCCAAACTTGATTCGCCGGCAGCAGGGGGGATAAATTTAGATTGCCAATTGCAGCGGGAAAATAGTGTCTCTGATAGCGAAAAGGTGCTATATAGTATCGGTTTATGCTTTAGGATGAGGTGAAATCTTAGGTTTTTGCTCCTGAGGCATCTGCTCCAGATGTATATGACAGTAAGCCTTATGGTTATAGATACTCAAGATACGCGTGCAGTGCGGAAACAGGCATTTTCTGCCCTCAGCCGAAGTCTTTAGTATTTTTCCCATCGTTACTCCTATGGATATATGCCAAGCAAAAAAGGTGTAAAGGTTAGTTGCCTTTTTCTACAGCCTAAAGATTTTCTAATCTTTTGTATTTTATTATTTATACCACATTTATTGGGCTTTGTCAAACAATCTTTTATTATAATAACCTCAAGGAACCGGGCTCTACGCAAACGGCGACGGGCATTTCCATTGATTATTGGGTGGTTAGAAGCGAAAATGACGAGACAGGCGGGCGAGATGCGGATAAATCCGCCCCGCCACAGGCGGGTAAACCCGCCAGACGGAGTGGCGGGTAAACTGCGGCGGATAAATCCACCTGCGGCGGATAAATATGGATAGTCGAAAAATTCACCCTTGACAGAAGGATAAATACGATTACAAGTATATGAAAATGCAAAAGGATTTTTCGCCACCTTTGAAGGGAAATAAAATAGAGTCCGAAGGCTTAACAGTGTGGTTAGCGATGCATACGGGCAATACCTGCTTTATTTTCTCAAAGCCGAAAGGAGGTGATGTCCAACAAGCATATCAGCGGCGCACACGGGTTGGGACGTAAAAAAACAGACGTTCAATATTAACAATTCAATATGGAGGTGTAAAAAATGGCAACTGCAGAAAATCTTATTGTTCAGCCTGTCCGCGAGATGTTGACCAGAATAATGGCCTATCTGCCCGTCCTGCTGGGTGCATTGGTAATTCTGATAGTAGGCTGGCTTGTGGCCAAGTCAATCAGACGGTTAGTTGACTGGCTTCTTAAGGTAACGCGATTCGATGTTCTGGCTGATAAGACAGGTATATCAGAGGTCCTGAGAAAAGGCGATTTGGAGATTTCCGCCAGAGAGGTGATAAGCGGCCTGGTTTACTGGCTGATTATACTTATGGTGCTGGTGATGACTGTTGACGCCCTGGGTCTGCCGAAGAGTTCGGATGTTCTTGCAGGCTTATTTGCTTATGTTCCGAAGGTGATAGCAGCATTGCTTGTTCTGGTGGTAGCTATGTTTCTGGCCAGTTTTGTGTCAGGGATAGTGCAGACGGCAGCGGGCAATGCGAATCTGCCGCGTCCGGAGATATTTGCGGGTATAAGCCGATGGGCGATTATAATTTTTGCAGTAACTATTTCGTTAGGAGAGCTTGGCATTGGGACACTTTTGGTAACTACCACCTTCAATATTATCCTCGGCGGGGTTTGTCTTGCTTTGGCGCTTGCATTCGGATTAGGGGGTAAAGATGCGGCGGCAAGGTATCTCGAGGAATTAAGGAAAAGACACTCTTAGAAAAAAATACAGTGAGAAAAGTTAAGCCGCCCCGACTACTATAAACCACGTTGGGTTTATGGCCCCCGACTACGACCCTGCTTCGCCCTTCTTCGCATAAAGCTACGAAGGGCTGCGCAGGGCAGGCATTCGAGGGCAGGCAAGGCAGACCCGCCAAACGGAGCGGCGGGTAAACTGCGCTACGACCCTCAACAGTGGTGTCAAGTTAGCAACGGTTGAGGACAGGGGCGCTGTTGCAGTAACATTGTCTTGACAGCATAGGTAAGCACGGCTAAAGTTGCGTTTCGAGATGAATAACGTATCGGGCAAATACTTAGCTCTCGGCATCAGCGTGGTCCTGGCGGGGGCGACGATTTTTGCTTACAAAGATGTGCTGGGACATAAGTTTCTAAATTATGACGATGCGATATACGTTACAGAGAACCAGTATGTTAAAGAGGGGCTGACGCTGCGGTCGATTGCGTGGGCGTTCGAGTCGCCGCACGCTGGGTTCTGGCATCCGCTGACCTGGCTGTCGCATATACTCGATGTGGAGCTATTCGGTTTAAATCCTAAATATCATCACTTAGTCAATCTTTTACTGCACACGGCGAACAGCCTGCTTTTGTTCTGGATATTGAAGGGTATGACCGGAGCGGTGTGGCGAAGCGGTTTTGTTGCCGCTGCATTTGCGCTGCACCCGCTGCACGTGGAGTCTGTGGCGTGGGTTTCGGAACGCAAAGACCTTTTAAGCACGCTGTTTTTTATGCTTACGGCAGGGGGGTATATGTGGTATGTCAAATGTCCGAGCGTGGGAAGGTCGTCGGCGGTGCTGGTGTTGTTTGCGGCGGGATTGATGGCCAAGCCGATGCTGGTGACGCTTCCGTTCGTGTTGATGCTGCTGGATTATTGGCCGCTTGGGCGATTGAAGAATAAAGAGGACGTAAAGAATTTAGTTGTCGAGAAGGTGCCGTTATTCGCTCTTTCGGTGATATTCTGCGTTGTTGCATTTTTTTCACAGCAGCTTATGGGGGCATTGGGAATGAAACTGCCGGTCGGGGTCCGGCTGGGGAACGTTTTTGTTTCATATCTTAAATATATCGGGAAGATGTTTTGGCCTGCCGGTCTGGCGGTTTTTTATCCTCATCCGCGAAGCGGACTCGAAGTGTGGCAGGCTGTGGGGTCGTTTGTGATTGTGCTGGGTATTTCAATTCTGGCGGTCTGGGCAGGCCGAACACGTAAATACTTTGCTGTCGGCTGGTTCTGGTATCTGGGGACACTTGTCCCCGTAACAGGGCTTGTGCAGGTAGGCTCTTTCGGGATGGCCGACCGATATAGTTATGTGCCTCTTATCGGTTTGTTTATTATGGCGGCGTGGGCGGTGCCTGATATTCTGCCGGTGAAGCGGTATGGCGGGGCGGTGATTGGTGCGCTCGGTGTGGCGGCGATTTTGGCTTTGTTGTTATGCACGGTTCGGCAGGTGCGTTACTGGCAGGACGATTTTAGTCTTTTTGAGCACGCCATAGCGGTAACGGGCAAAAATAGTATGGCGCACTACAGCCTGGGGGTTGCTTATGGCAAATTAAGGCGGCATAAAGAGGCGATAGAGGCTTTCAAGAGGGCCGTTGATATTAATCCGAACGATGCCGAATCCTACCATAATCTTGGCATTGCTTACGGCGAGCTGGGGCGCTGGGCGGAAGCGATGACGGCGTACAGGGAGGCGATAAGGATTAAGCCGACTTACGCCGAGGCTTATTATGGTCTTGGCGTTGCGTGCGGGATTATGGGTCAGCAGGCGGAGGAAATGAAGGCGTACGAAGAGGCGGTGAAAAACAAGCCGGATTATGTGGAGGCGTATTGTAATCTTGGGGTCACTTACGACCAGGCGGGCCGGCTGGCAGAGGCGGTAGAGGCATACAAGCAGGCGGTGAGGATAAAGCCGGATGCGGCGCAGATATATTTTAATCTGGGTGTTACTTATAATAAGCTCGGCCAATATTCTGATGCGATAGAGTCGCTTAAACAGGCCATAAAAATCAGGCAGGACTACGCCGAGGCGCATTTTGGTCTTGGGGTCACTTATCTGAGCATAGGGAAGAAGGATTTGGCGCTTGAGCAGTGCAGGATACTGAGGCAAATGAAAGCGGAATCGGCGGAGATGCTTTCCAATCTCATTTCACAGTGAGCGAATAATAATTATATCGGGGACGGAGAATTTTTAATCGGCCTGGATGAGGGCTTTTGTTGCCTCAAGCTGGATGAGGCCTTCGGTGGCGAGTTTTATTTTGCCGTCCGGCCTGATGAAAAAGCCGGAGGGGATTGAGTATATGTAATTAAACGGCGGGGGCATTACGTTCATACCGGAGCAGAGAACCGTATAGTTGATTTTGAGGTCGGCGACGGCTCTTTTTACCAGGGCTGGGCTTTCGTTCGATATGGCCAATATAGCGAGATTGTTCTCGCCGATGGTGTTCCGCAATTCGATAAGATGGGGAATTTCCCTCAGGCAGGGTCTGCACCAGGTTGCCCAGAAGACGATTAGGACGGTTTTGCCGCGATAGTCGCTTAATTTGTGCTGTTTGCCGTTGATGTCGGGCAGGGTGAAATCGGGGGCCGGTTTGCCATACCAGTCGGCATAAGCAGGTCCCCAGGTACGTGCGGTTTTGAGGACGTCATCTATGGTCATTTTGGGACGAGACTTTGGCGGCAGGACCACCAAGGCTTTCGGGGGCGTATTTGTTTCAGCAGGCTTATTTGCCTCGTTGGCAGGCGGCTGACTATTATTTTCTTCGGTTTTGATGGTTTCTTTGCTTGGTTTTTCAGCGATGGGGTTTTCGCGGGCAAAAGAATTTTCGGTGTTGTGCTTGGCCGGCGGCAGTTTTATGACAATCCAGATTATCAGGGTAGCAAAGGCAGCGGTGGAAAGATATACCAGAGGCCAAAAGACCCGACTTTTATCCTGTTCCATTTTATAGTTCTCCTTGCTGAAAAACCAAATGATTATATCATATCAGGTTATTATATAAAGATAAATTTGGAGTAGACCAAAAGCTGACAAGGAGTAAAGAGATGCGATACGAAAAGATGAGTTTTTGCAGGCCGGCTGGTTTGGTTTTGGTGTTGGTATGGTCGGCAGGTGTTTTTGCGGCGGTCAGGCTGCCCGCGGTGATTAGCGATAATATGGTTTTGCAGCAGGGAGAAAAGGCGCCGATTTGGGGCTGGGCTAAACCCGGCGAGATTGTGGCGGTCAGGTTGGCCGGGCAGATGAAGTATGCGAAAGCGGATGCCTCGTGCAAGTGGCGGGTCAGGCTTGATGAGATGAAGGCGGTGCCGGGGCAGGGGGGTATGCTGATGACCGTCGGCGGCGAAAATACCATAGAAGTTAAGAATGTTCTTGTGGGCGAGGTGTGGTTCTGCTCAGGGCAGTCGAATATGCAAATGGCGATGAGCAAGACTGATGGCTGTCCATACGGCGGCGTGATTGACGCAGAGAAGGAGATAGCGGCGGCGAAATATCCGAATATCAGGTTTTTTACGGTTGAGCAGAAGGTGGCGGATAAGCCGATGACGGATTGCAACGGGGTATGGGTTCAGTGCAGTCCGGAAACGGTAAAGGGGTTTAGTGCGGCGGCGTATTTTTTCGGGCGGGAGCTGCACAGGGAGCTGAACGTGCCGATAGGATTGATTCACTCAAGCTGGGGGTCGACTACGGCGGAGGCGTGGATGAGCGAAAAGGCACTAAAATCAGACCCTGAATTTGAGTCGATTTTTACGAAATTTACCGAGGATTTGGCGAAGTATCCTGATGCGAAGAAGTTGTATGACGAGAATATGAAGGAATGGGAATCGCCGGCGGCCAAGGCGGAGGCGGAAGGCAAAAAGCCACCTGAAAAACCTGTCGAACCTCGCGGGGCAGCGAGCAAGAACAGGCCATCGGGACTGTATAACGGTATGGTTGCGCCGATTATGCCTTATGCAATCAGGGGCGTGATATGGTATCAGGGCGAGGCGAACAGGAAATTTGCGAAGCAATATCGGAAGCTGTTTCCCGCACTGATTGCGAACTGGCGGAGCGACTGGAGACAAGGCGATTTTCCATTTTACTATGTGCAGATTGCGCCGTTTAAATATAATGAGACGACACCTGTGGCGGCGGAGGTGCGAGAGGCGCAACTGATGTCGATGGGGGTGAAAAATGTGGGGATGGCGGTGAGTGCGGATATCGGCGATGCGAACAGTATACATCCCAAAAATAAGCAGGAGATTGGCAGGCGGCTGTCGCTGTGGGCGATGGCGAAAACTTACGGCAAAAAGGTGGAATATTGCGGGCCGATTTATAAATCGATGAAGACAAAGGGTGATAAGATTGTGCTGGATTTCGATTATGCCGACGGCGGGCTTGTCTGCAAAGGTGAAAAATTAAAAGGTTTTACCATTTCGGGCAAAGACGGGAAATTTTTCGATGCTGAAGCGGAGATTAGCGGCGATAATGTTGCGGTCTGGAGTCGGAGTGTATCGGGGCCGACAGCGGTGCGTTACGGATGGGAGAACTGCCCGGTGTGCAGCCTGTTTAATAAAGCGGGTCTGCCGGCATCGCCGTTCAGAACGGATGTGCAGCCTTGAGCGTTTATCAGGTTTAAATAACTTTTCTATAAATGGACGATGTGTATAATGTAGAAGCGTGAAGCGATTTTCTTTTCCGAAAAGCAGAAGACTTGTCAGCAACAGGCAGTTTAAGGCTGTTTTATCGCAGGGCCGCAGCTTTAGCGACGGGCTGCTGATACTTTATATTGCGGTAAATGATTTCGGCTGTCGGCGATTAGGCGTTTCGGTGGGCAAAAGCTGCGGCGGCGCGGTGGTGCGAAACCGGCTGAAGAGGCTGATTAGAGAGGCCTTTCGGCAGAGCCAGGATGTGCTGCCGGCGAGCTGCGACTATCTGGTTATGATTTCGCCGAGATGGCTGAAAAAAACGGGCGAGACGGATTCGCGAAAGGCTGCGAAAAAACTGAGCTTTGAGCAGGTGAGGTCGTCGCTGCTGGCGCTGATTATCAGCGCAAAAGATAAAATCGGGTAGCGGATGATTGGCAGAAAAAGTAAATTAGTGCCGACAGGAGCGGCTGCGAAAAAGGCCGGCGTCTCGACGCAGTCATTGCAGTATTATATTATGGTCGGCCTGCTTAAGCCCGGAACGGTTACGCCGACGGGCAGAAGACTGTTCGGCGAGAGGGACATCGAGCGTATCAGGCTGATAAAGAAGCTTAACGCGAGCGGCTATCCGCTGCGTGCGATAAGGGAGTTATTTCTGGAAGGACGAACAGATTTGAAAGGAATCGAACGGTGAGCGATTACGAAGATATTCAAAAGAAGCGTGATATTATAGTGGGCATTTTTGTTCTGCTGGCCGTCTTGGCGCTTTTCTGGATGGTTTTCAAGTTCGGCGATTTGCCTGTGGTGGTGAGCAAGTTCAGGTCTTATGAGGTGACGGTGCAGTTTCCGACGGCGGCGGGGGTAGAGAAGAATACGCCGGTCAAATTCTGCGGCTATCAGGTGGGCAGGGTGACAGAAATCAAGCCGCCCAAGATTCTCAGAGACCTTAAGACAGGCCACTTTTATCATCAAACGGTGGTTGTCATAGATATTGACAAGAGGTATAACAATATTCCCGCTGATATTGATGTGAAATTGATGAGCCGCGGGCTGGGCAGCAGTTATATAGACCTGAAGGTGCCGCCGTTCGATGAGAAAGAGCCGCAGGACAGGTTTTTGCGGTCGGGCAGCGTTATGCAGGGTTCGACGGGCATAACCAGCGAATTTTTCCCCGAAGAGAGCCAGAAAAAACTGGAAGAACTGGTTAAAGGCCTTTCCACCTTTGTGAAAAATGCCAACGATATTCTCGGCAGTGAGGCGAACAAAGAAAATATCAAGTCGACGCTGGCCAATTTGTCGGAGGGGACTAAGCAGAGCATAGAAACCTTAAAGAAGATTCAGGAATTTACGGCGTCCGGCAACGCAGCTTTTGAGCAATTGAGCGGCGTACTGGCGGAACTGCGGGCGGTTTTGGAAAAGGTTGACAGCGGTGAAGGCACTGCGGCGAAGCTTGTAAACGATGGCCGGCTGTATGAAGAGCTGCTCCAAACCACCTGCCAGTTAAAGGCCCTGGTGGAGGAAATGAAATCGTTCGTTGCCCAGTCCAAAGATAAAGGCGTCCCTATAAAATTAAAATAATTGCTCAATGTCTGGCCCCTGACCTCTTGCTTGCCGCGGCATAGTGCACTACTAATGACGGGGGGGGGGGGCACCGTTATTGTAATCGTCCCCCCCGTCTCCGATGTTATAACTTGCACTCAGGCACGGGTTAGTTACAATAGTAGTGGTAATGGTTGTCTTCTTGCTGATGTTGTGGCTTGCACTCAGGCACGGGTTAGTTACAATCAAAAACTGTAAATTTTCCTATGGGAAATAGTTGTGGCTTGCACTCAGGCACGGGTTAGTTACAATTAACTGTTTCACACACTCCCCACAGTTATAGTTGTGGCTTGCACTCAGGCACGGGTTAGTTACAATAATAGAAGCAAATACTAATGGTGTTGCTGAGTTGTGGCTTGCACTCAGGCACGGGTTAGTTACAATACAGGTGTGTTACGATGATAAGGCACACCGGTTGTGGCTTGCACTCAGGCACGGGTTAGTTACAATAGGAGACCCGCAAGGCCTTGCCTTGCAAGGACTTGCGGGTCCGATTTTTAAAATAATTCGAGCTGTTGCGGCTGTGGAGGAGCGGGTTTCCGCATTTTTCCCCAGTAAGATTCCATCCGCCCGAACTGCTTATCGGTAATCGCAACAAGCCGAACCTCACCGTCCGGCGGCAAAAAATTCTTGATTCTCCTGTAATGAACATCAGCGTTTTCCTCGCTTGCACAATGCCTCACGTACACCGAATATTGTAGCATACTGAACCCGTCTTTTAAAAGATTTTTCCGAAAATCCGTATAGTCTTTCCTCGCCTTTTTTGTGTCTGTCGGCAAATCAAACATCGCAAATACCCACATTGCGCGATACCCGCTCAATATCATTTTTCTGCCTTTAACTCTCCGCGTAATCCGCGAAATCCGCGGTTAAAAATAAAATACAAACAGTGTAAATCCGTGTTACTTGTCCGCCGTAGCCTTGGCGAAGGCGGAATCCGTGTCTAAACCTCCGGCAGTTCCAGTTCCTTCTGCTCACCTGCAAAACACCGTTGCAGTGACGCCGCTGTCCGGTGCAGCCCCACCATTAAAGGCCCCGCAAATCCGTCCCCGGTGAGCCTGCCGAATCCGCCAATCTTTACCTCCTCATAAAGCACCTCTAAAATCGCCGCCTTAATCGGCTGACTAAGTTCATCAGGGACGCCCCCCCGTGTGCAGACGTCCCTCACCTTTCCTTCCACGAATCCCCGAAACGGCTCTATCATATCGTCTGCTAAGCAAAACGCATTATAACGGTTTCGATGATGTATCCCCAAGCACGGCAGCAGTCCCGCCGAGCATAGCGCTCTCGCCACCGCCGCCCGCATTACCATATACCCGTAATTGAGCATATTATTCGGCGCCCTGCCCTCGACATTCCTGTGAAAGTTTGAAGTAATATCCTGTATATATGCCGCCCAGAACCTCTTGCTTGCCTGCGCCTCGATATTATCCGGGTCGCCGCTCCGCACCTGCTCCCGAAGCGCCATAAGTACCTTATATGTATCGCTTCCCTGTCCAACTAATTTTGCCTGATGTCTTATCTTCGCCCGCACAATCTGCTGCCACAACTTCTTCTTTACCGGCTCTTTTGCCTCTATCTGCTCTCTGTATCTTTCCGTTTGAACGCTGTTGCTCTCGATAGGAAGCAGCATCCCTGTCGGATGATGGTCGCCGGCACATAACACAATTGCCGCCCCGCATCGTAGTAATTCCGTAAAAACACTGTGTGTATACGTAACCCCGCTGTGGTCGACAAGCAGCACTCCTATATCTTCACAGGGGACATTTGTTTCTTTGGAATCCTGCCTGATGACCAATTGGCCATACCGAATCGCCAAATGCGTCTTCGCCTGCGATATTTCTATAATCTTCTTTATCATTTGTCCCCTCGTAGCGTAGCGAAGATCCCGGAAAGCCGTTATCCGGGACCCAATTTTATTGTGGGTTGTTATCCGGTCCCAAAAATTTAGCCCCCGAATTCATTCGGCGGGTTACTATTCATTCATCGTCATTTTCCCACCCCTACTTTACCCCGCTTGCCGCGGCATAGTTCCGATGTCGTTTATCAGAACGAAGCCGGGTCAATCATTCGCTGGCCAAACTCGACCAATAGGATCTACTGCTATTTTATAACCCCTCAAGCTGTTGGGATACTTGCTTAATCCCTTGCTTTCTTGTAAATCACCCCCAAAGATATGAGGTCTAAAGAATATCTGTTTGTTACTGCTGATTTTTTGTACCCTATGCAATTCACTGTTGCCGTTATCAAGTTCCAGCATAAACATCTCATTTATCGCCAGCGACCAAATAAATTTACCACCATCACCATAATCTTTTTTTACTATCGGTTCACCGTGTTGACTTCGTTGTACCGCCTCGAATATCGTAACAACTTTACCATCTCTTTTAACATTGCCTTTTTCATCGATGTACTCAAATATTTCTATATGGTGATTTTTGCCTGGACTAACATATCGGTATGGTTTGCCAGTCTCATCCTGAATTGGAATCATATTGTTAAACGGATCTTGAATTCTAACTTTTTTTATCTGAACTTTTTTATTGCTCTTGGTTGTTTTCATATACAATGGTTCAGTCCAGACTTCTTTCGGTATTTTTCTGTCACCAGATTTGGTGTTAATACCCTTTTCTCTAAGCCGCCCCTTGACAATTTCCTTTACAACAGAGTCAACTATTTTTTCAACCATTGGTGCCGTTAAATCTTTGAGCCGCTTGCGATAAACAAAAATATCTTGCCCCCTTTCGTCTTTTCTATTCGTTGGTCCGTATGAAGTTTCCTCATGCAATTGACCAGAGACTTTTCGCTGAACTCTATGCGAAACGTTGATGTGTCGAACCTTTTCTTTAATTTCTTTTCTGAAGTCCGGCCACGGCGGGTCAAATGTCTCGCCGCTCACTGAATATTTGCTCTTTGCCAGCTTACGCAAATGCTCATTCTCGGTAACTCCAACCACAACCGCATCGACAGCATGCCGACGATGGTCATCGTCACGTCTCACTCCAAGCTCATCGAAAATCCCGTCCAGCCCCCACTGGTGCCGCAATTCGCTAGTAACCTTGCCTCTTGTCCCTCGCACATATATTCCGAGTTGTTTTAGGTATTTGACAACTTCTTTGCAAATATACCTTGTATCGTTCAGTTCCCTGCTGATATGGGTGTCGAGATTTATCTCTTTCTGCAAAAACTTTTGCCTTTTGGGCCAGGGTAAAACCTTTATATTCTGCTTTATCTCCTCATACTTTTCTGGTGTGTGGTTATATGCCTCAAAGGGTGTTTGATTTTTCTTTACGTGATTATTTTCACGAACTTCGCAGAGCGTCTTATTCATAAAACTGTCGTCTAAGCTGCGGTCGTATGGCAAAATGTGCTCAATTTGAAATTCGGGATTTGGACCAAACAGCGAAGTTTGTGAAATATGCTTTCCCGTATAGGGACATCTCTTGCCACATTCTTCCCACAGCTTATATTTTATAACATCGGGTCTGCTTGGATTTGTGATTTTGATATCTTCTCTTAATCGGTCGCGAACTTCTTTATTTCGCTTTTCATTTTCCAATATCTTCCAATGTAGCTCATCACGCTGCCGTTTGTTACCTTTGACATCTCTTGCCATTTCTATAACTATTTTTGCCGGTTTGCCGTATTCACGAACGATGGCGTTGACTACCTTGCGAACCTCAAACAATCCCCTGTTGACAATCGGGTTTCTCAAGTCCGGTGGCAGCGGTAATTTATCTGCTGTTTCGCAGTCAGTATTGTCATCTTTGTCATACCCTGCCTTTTTAATTGCCTCGGATGTTAAACATCCTTCCTCCATAAATGGCAGCAATTTCAAAATCGCCTTGCGCGAAAAACTCATATATCCATCCGGCAGCGATACCTTCAAAACTGCTTCAACCTGTTTCTCGTTGAAGTTGTATTCGTTTTTCATTTTTTCTGCCAGCGCATCGTCATCGAGTTCTAATACGGCTTCATTAATCTCTATCTTTTTCTGCTCATCCATCTCACCCCAGATTTTTGCGCCAAAAATATTTTTGCCTCGCATCGCTGCTGCAAAAACATCCCCCTTAAGCGTTTTTACCTTGCCGTCCTGCTCGAGATTAAACTGCTGTGTCTCGAGTAGATTGAGTTTTTCACGTATATCATCAAACTTTAACTCCTTTTTCTGGAAAAGTTCGTCAAGGATAATCTTTCGTTGTTCCGCTGTTAACTTGTCTTCTGAAGCATCCGGATTTTGGATAATAAGATTGTTGACATCTTGTAGAATCCGAAATCGCCTTGCATACCAGTCTCCTCGTGGACAGCGTTTTTCCTCAGGCTCCAATTCACAGTCCCCGATCAATTCATCGGATGGTTTTAACGGCCTCTGTAAAAATATTATTTCGTTGCGAACCCTGTCCCGCAATTTCTCTGCCAGTATCTCCGGGTAAAATTGTGCCTGTTTCTCCCATAGCAAATCGAATTCTTTTTCATACATCGACCTGAATGTATAACGTTCCCGTATCCTTTGTTGTTCTGGATTTATGGAAGCGAAATATTCACCTAATGTTCGACACTTATTGCTGTCTATTCCCTTTTGTAATTCGTTCGCCTCTTTTATAACGGTGCTATCTTCTTTTGCTTTACCGCTTTTTCGGTTACTCTTGAAACCCCTTCTTTGATTCAGATGAAATAACCCTCTGCCAAATTCATATAACTCTAATCTTTCGTCTAATCCTTTTGCCCGCAGTTTATATGGGTCTTTTTTGAACAACTCCTGTAATTCCTTTTCACCTTTTGGCAAAAGTTCCGCTCTTTGAAGCGTTTTTAGAATTTGATTTCTTCTCAAAATTCGGCGATACCTCTGACGTCTGGCACCCCGCGCCTCTCTGCGAGTTGCATTTTTGGATTTTTCAAGTCCCTTCGTGTCCCTGTCGACCCCCTCTGGAAATGCCCGTACACCTATATCGACTACTGAAGGTTTTTCTTTTGTCTGAAGTAACGCCCATCCGATACTATTTGACCCAATGTCCAATCCCAGCGTGTAATCGTTCATAAAATTCTCCCCTGTAATCATTGTCATTCCCGTGCAAACGGGAATCCATATTTTTTTACTTTTCCCTCTTGACTAACCCTCTTTTTTATGATAAAGACCGATTTATTGTAACTAACCTGTGCCTGCATGCTTGTCATAACAAGGAGTTTCGCAAGAAACTCCGCAGGCACTGCCCCGATGGGCATGTAACAATGCCCATCGGGGCAAATCCTTTTTCGCCATCGTAAAATACCCCAAATCCTCACCCCTTTCAATAAAATTTTATCTGTTAAATTAGGTAATTTTTCATCCGCTCTACGCAATACGCACCCCGCACGAGCCTTGTCCGCCGCAGGCGGAATCGAGTATCGGGAATCAAGTATCGAGCATCGCTTATCCGCCAAAAACCATACCACTAAGTGGTATGATTTGCCGTAAGTCCTTATTTTATGTTGCCGCCTGTCTGTCCGCTGTTCGCTCTCCGCGCTGCGCAATGCGCCCCCGCACAATGCACTGCGAATCAATCATAAGTACTTGATAATCAATCAGTTACGCAGCTCCCTTTTTGAAAAAATCTAAAAATTTTCATCTTTTCTACAAACTTTTTTCAACTCGCAAAACGCACAAAAATTTCGCAAAATCGCATACATTTTTCGCAAAAAACGTATCATTTTTCGCAAAATTTCGCAAATTTTCACACTTTTTCCAGCCCCTACAATCGTTAAATTTTACCCATCTTGCCAAAAAACCGTTTTACGAAACAGTCTGGGCAACCTGCAATCCCGTCTAAAACCCCAAAATTCTCCCCCTGTTTTTAACAATTTCTGAGATTAAAAATTTTCGTTATTTCCTTGCCTGTCAATAGGTTACGACTGTTTATTTTTTCTGGAACTCCAGAATTGTTACCGAATGCGGCTTAAAGCTATATTCAAACGGATTGCTTATACCAGCCAGTTGGTTTTCTTTTATAGTTATATTGTCCGGCTTCTCTAAAGTGTTTTCAGCCATATAGTTAGGGTGATAAAGCTCGATGGTTTTAACATCCGGAGTGAAATCCCAGCGGTCGAATGAAAGTTTTGTCTTTATGTCCTTATCTGCGTGTAAGTTAATAACAGCCAGGTAAACAGTTTTTTCATCTTTATCCGTTGTTGCCGATACGTCTAAATATGGTATTTTGCTTTTGGCCTGCGGCCTGCCTTCTTCGTAATCGGGTGCGGGGAAGGTGTCGCATTTTACGCTGGTTTTAAGCAGAGTCGGGCCTGAGTGATTTGTATACATCTTGAACGTAAGATACTGCGGATTAAGGAATAAGCCGCAGTTGTTTATCCTTATCATAGCGATACTGTTTGCTATGCCTGAAAAGTTTGCCAGCGTTACAGCGTTAGACTGTCTTTGAAAGGCGTGTAGGACGCCGGCGGTGTAAATGCCGTCCCGCAGTGCGAAGTCAATTTCCTCATAAGGGGCTTTGTAGTAATAAGCGTTCCATTCATCGAAGGAAATTTTTATATCGGGCCTGTTGGGGAGGCTTTTTCTTATTTCCTTATCAGTTTCGATAAGCTGCTCTTCTATTCCATAAGGTGACGAGACAAGGTAATAATAAATTTCTTCGGCAAGTTTTGGGTCTTTCAGGTCGGCTTTTTTGAGTTTGCTTCTGTATTTTTTGGCGTAGGAATGCAGCGAGAGGTAATCGAGATAATTGCCGGCGGTTTTGAAAAGCGCCTGGTTCCAACGCGGGAATTTCCAGTATCTGCCGCCCGAAGCAACGAGTTTAATGTTTTTGTCGACGGCCAGCATAGCTTTTGCAAATTCGAGATGTCTTTTCGCAAAGGTTTCTTCGTCGACGTGGCCGAACTGCCAGTTTCCGAACATTTCATTGCCGATACCCCAGATTTTGACGTTATAAGGTTCGGGGTGTCCATTGTCGGCCCGCATTTTTCCATATTTGGTATTTGTGCTGCCGTTACAGTATTGGACGTAATCGGCTGCCTCCTGAGCGGTGCCGTCGCCGGAGTTTACAACGACGGTAGGTTTTGCGCCGACCAGCCGACAAAGTTCCATAAATTCATCCGTTCCGAAGTCGTTTGTTTCCCACTGGTCGTCATCTGGAAAAGCCTTGTCAAAGCGGGGCGGCCTTTTGTCCCTGTCGCCTATGCCGTCCTGCCAGCGGTAGCAGGAGATATTATTTCCACCCAGGCCTCGTATATTTGAGGGGTGAATGGCTTTGAGCGCCTCGATGACATCTTTTCTGAGGCCTGAAACATTATCATCGGGCATAAGTGAGGCGGTGCCGACCCAGAGAGTGCCGGGGCCGGTGAAGGTTATGGTGAATCTGCCGTTTTTGTCTGATTGAGAAGGTTTCAACGTAAAGGAATGCCGGCTCCAGTCCTTGTCGGAAATGGTTATTTCCTTTTGGGCGTAGACGGTTTTTTCACCTTCCAGAGCGATAATCACCGGGCTTTTTATGTCTTTCTGTTTGAGATTGAGCCTGACCTGATAGGTTTTTGTGCTGTCGAGGCACAGTCCTTTTTGGCCGATGCCGATTTTGTATTCGGGACCGTTTTCGTTTAATATTTTTTGGGAGCGTGCGCCGCAGTAAAATATGGTGGAGTCGTGAGCAAAGTGCGTTTTTTCATTTCTGCCTATGGCGAACCAGTATTTTACAACGCCGTAGCCGTTCTCATCGTCTTCTCTGTCGTCTTCGGCGAATTTTCGGCTTCTGAGCATTTCGGCCCACATTCCGCCGTTAAACTCGTGGTAATAGTTCGCCAGGAACAGGCCGTAAATGTCAGGGTTTATCTCGCCGATTTTTTCAGAGGGCGAGACTGTGATTTCACCCTGCATAGCAGCCGAGTCGGCTTCTGCAAGAATTTGTCCCTGCAAGCAAAGAATTGCCAAAATGTATGCACCAAACAAGACTCTTTTGTTCATAAAAATTCTCCCGATTTATTTTTCCGGCTTCACTTCGACTGGGCTCAGTGCAGGCCAGAGGGGCGGCCTGTCGTGAATCATTTCCGTTCTGACATTGTAATAAGCTGAAGCCGGCAAAAACGGGTCATTGGTTTTTTTGAGCCATTCATCCAGCTTGGCGTTTAATTCATCACGCAAAGGTTTATACTCTGAATTGTAAATCAGGTTGCGCTTCTGATAAGGGTCGAGCTTGTTGTCCAGCAGGAGCCAATCCTCATCGTGGAATCGTGCGAATGTATATCGTTTTGTTCTGACGCCTCGCCAGGCCCGCAAACCGGTCCTGTCCGGATACCTGCCGCAGGGCGAAATTACCTCAATGAGGACCGAATCAGGCTCAGTGCCGGTTGCGTTTCCTATGATAAACGGCGAAAGGTCTTTTCCTTCTACTGTTTTGGGGATTTCCACACCCATCAGACCAAGAAGGGAGGGCATAATATCAGGAGAGCCGAGCAATAAATCTGTTTTCCTGTCGGCCTTGATTTTTTGTGGGTACCTGATGATGAAAGGCACGTTGATGGATTCCTCGTAAGGCAATTGTTTTTGAAGAAGGCCCAGTGAGTGAAGCATATCGCCGTGGTCGGAGGTAAAGACTACAATGGTATTATCTGCGATGCCTAATTTGTCCATCGCCTCCATCAGCCTGCCCATATTCCAGTCCAGCGAAGTAATGGCGGCGTAATAAGAATGATAGTCGGTTCTTGCGCCATCCTGTCCCCAGAACACGTTTTCTCTTAGTTTGAATTTGGAGGGGTCATACATTTTCATATATTTTTCCGGGGCGGTATAAGGGTCGTGCGGCGGTCCCCACGACAGGAACAGGCAGAATGGGGCATCCTTATGGTCTTTCATATATTGGATGGCCAGGTCTGTCTGGGTATCCGGCTCCCAGCCTTCTATCATTATTTTTTTGTCCTCATCGCGATAGTAGTAAGATTTGAAGTAATCGTGAATGAAGTTAGCTGCTGCCCAGTAATCGAAGCCCTGTCGTTTCGGACCCGGCGGAACAAATTGCAGCCCCGCCCCTGCATTAGAGCCGGGATGCCCGTTTAAGTGCCATTTGCCGATGTAGCCTGTCTGGTAGCCGACAGTTTTGAGGATTTCTGCGATGCAAAGCTCCTCTTCCGGCAGCGGCGGGCCGTTGGTTACGACCTTGTTGCCAAATGGGTATTTGCCGGTCATCAGCATCGCCCGATAGGGACAGCAAACCGGATACGTGGAAATGGCGTTTGTCAGAAGTGTCCCTTGTTTGGTCAACTGGTCGAGATTGGGAGTAATAATCTGCTCATTGCCGGTGCAACGCATATCCTGGCCTCGCATCATATCGGCAAAGACGTACAATAAATTCGGTTTTTTGCCCGGCGGTCTCTGCTGGTCTGCAAGTATTGCGGGTGTTGCGCCCATAGCCAAACCGCCGGCCATAAGATGTGAGGATTTTTTCAGAAATTCTCTTCGGGACAGTTCTGTCATTTTACTCATAAAGCGGTCTCCTTGTATTTTCTATTTTTCCGGTTTCACTTCGACTGGGCTCAGTGCAGGCCACAACGGCGGCCTGTCGTGAATCATATCGGTCCTGACGTTGTAATATGCGGAGTCCGGCAAAAACGGGTCATTTGTTTTTTTGAGCCAATAGTCGAGTTTGGCTTTAAGCTCTTCTTTGAGACTGTCATATTCTTTATTATAAACAAGATTTCTTCGCTGGTAAGGGTCTAATTTATTGTCCATTAGTATCCAGTCGCTTTCCCTGAATTTTGCATAGGTGTATCTTTTGGTTCTAACGCCTCTCCAGGCGCGAAGCCCCATCCTGTCGGCTATGCGCCAGGTTGGGAGAATGGTCTCGATAAGAACGGAGTCGGGCTGCGGCTCCGTGGCGTTTCCGATAATGAACGGCGACAAGTCTTTTCCCTCGACTGTTTTGGGGATATCGATACCCATAAGGCTGAGCAGGGTCGGCATAATATCGGGGCTGCCCAGAAGCAGGTCGTTTTTTTGGCCGCTTTTGATTTTGGGCGGGCAGCGGATAATGAAGGGGACAAGAATGGACTCTTCATAGGGCAATTGTTTTTCGTAAAGCCCCAGCGAATAAAGCATATCGCCGTGGTCAGAGGTGAAAACCACTATGGTGTTATCTGCGATGCCTAATTTATCCATTGCCTCCATCAGCCGGCCCATATTCCAGTCGAGAGAAGTAATAGCGGCGTAATAAGAATGATAATCTATTCTTGCGCTTTCCAGTGTCCGAAATACGTTTTCTCTCAGCTTGATTTTTTCCAGGTTGTACATTTTTTTGTATTTTTCAGGCGCAACGTAAGGGTTGTGCGGAGGCCCCCAGGAAAGAAACAGGCAGAAGGGGGCGTTCTTATGCTCTTTCATATATTGAATGGCCAAATCGGTCTGGGCATCAGGCTCCCAGCCTTTAAGCGGAATTTTTTCGGGCTTGTCGCCATAATAATACGAATCGAAATAATTGTGATTGAAATTCAGTGCGGCCCAGTAATCGAATCCGTGGCGTTTTTTGCCCGGCGGGACAAACTGCTCCTCAACGGTGCTGGTTTCCGTGTGGCCGTTCAGGTGCCATTTGCCGATGTAGCCTGTCTGGTAGCCGACGGTTTTTAAGATTTCTGCGATACAAAGTTCATCGTCCGGCAGGGGCGGGCCATTTGCTATGACCTTATTGCTCAGGGGGTAGCGGCCTGTCATCAGCATTGCTCGATAGGGACAACAGAGAGGGTAGGTGGAAATGGCGTTAGTTAAAAGTGCGCCCTGCTTTGCCAGCATATCGAAGTTTGGAGTAATAATCTGCTCGTTGCCGACACACCTCATATCCTGGCCCCGCATCATATCGGCAAAGACATACAGCAGATTCGGGCGTTTTTGCGCCTGGTTCTGCCGGTCTGCGAGTATTGCGGGCGCTGCACCCATGGCCAAACCGCCGGCCATAAGCTGTGAGGATTTTTTCAGAAATTCCCTGCGGGACAATTCCGGCGTTTTGCTCATAATTTGGTTTCCTTGCAGCAATCGAGAAGTTGGTTTAGTGAATTTGAGGGGTCAAACTGTTTGTGATAAGAGTAATATGTCATAGTGCCGGTTCCCTTAATGCTCTTCACGAATTCCGCTCTTTCACGCCAGGCTTCGACTGCCTCTGAAAGATATGTTTTAGCCTTATCCTTGTCAATTTCTTTTGCTTTTGTCTTTGCCTGTTCAATCGGGTAAGGCAAATCCACCGTCAGATTAAACTGATAGAATTTCGGGAAGCCTAGGCTTTCCACTTTTTTTGTTGCCCTGATTGCCTTCATCGTTAATTCATTATAGCGAAGTCCTGTCCGCATAAATTCGATTCTTTTTTTAATCAGGTCGTTTTCCGCCAGCTTTTCCGCTTCATCGAGATAGCGGCGGCAATCTTCGAGGACGCCGGGTTTGAAGATTGTCAGGAACTGCTCATAAGCCCTGCCTGTACACAGCACCCGCTGGCTTCTGTAGAGGTTGCCGTTGATAGTTGCGTCCTTCCAGGCGTTCTCCAGCCTTTCAAAGAATTTTTTCATCGGTCGGCCTGCCTTGCCGTAACATTTGGCGTAGTAGTCTTCGAAGATTTGTTTTACATCGAGGCTTGTGTCCCAAAGCAGTTTGCTTGCGACATAGTAATTCAGGCCGCTGATTGCATAATCCTCGCAGCCCTGCGAGAAAAAGTATCTGGCGCCCAGTTTGTAGTATTGCGGGATTGATTCTCCGATGAGGGTGGGGACAAGTCTGTACATATTGGGCCAAAGTGCGTTTACGTAATATTCGTAAATGGTGATGTTGTCTGCGATTTCGGCCCACTTTTGCAACTGGGCGTAATCTTCGTTCCTTCTGGGTTTATACCAATGTCCGATGCAGCTTGAGGTGGTCTGGAAGAAGAGGTTCCTGTGCAGTTTTTTGATTTTTTTGGGAAGGTCTGTGTGCCAGGAGTAAGATGACATACTGACATATTTATCGGGATGGGTTTTTGATATTTCTTCGGCCATCTGGTTTGCGAAGGTGAACATCCGGTCGCTGATGGAGTAACCTTCGCCGAAACGTCCCGGCGCAAAGGGCGGTACGGGGAAGGGATGTTTTTCGCTGAAGGGTTTTAATTTATCACCTGTGTCCAGCGCCCTGCACTTTTCACATTCGCAAAAGCCGACCCAGTCGTTTTCTTCTATCGTGAAAACGTCCACATTTTTATGCTTGTCGAAATAGTCCCGGACGTAATCGGCGCAAATCTTTATCACTTCCGGGTTGGTCGTGCAAAGCTGGGCGTCCTGGGTTTTTCTGACGCCGTTGACCAGCGAGAAATACTCCGGGTGGTCTTTTGCATATTTTTCAGGCGGGAGCATCTCATAAAAAGAACCGTTGAATTTCTCCCTGACACTGCCGCCGCGTTTATTTCTCCTGCCCCACAGGGACGGCTCATTAGGCCCCGTCTCCGGCTCTCCTATAAGCCTCATTTTGTAATCCGGCTCTTCGCGAAGGTCTATTTGACCTGTCTCTATCTTTTTAGATACGGGGACAACTTCGCCCAGGTCGCCCGGCCAAAACCACCGGACGCCGAGATATTTTTCGAGGAACGTGTAGACGGCAAATTCCGTGCCGGATGGTTCTTTACCAAGTAACACAAGATTATCGCCGATGGTTTTAATCTTAAACCCTTCCGGTTCCAGGTCTTCGCAGCTCACGCCTAAAGTTTTGACGTACTGATTGCGGCCTATGAGTATTTTGTTTCCCTGCACAGAGTTCGTATCGGTTTCTATCGGGATTCGCACGCCTGAAATCTTTTCGAGATAAGCCTGAAGCTCCTGCGCGGCGAATTTATCTTCGTCAGAGGCTTTTTGGGGAATTATGATAGTGGCGGCTGGTTTGTTGTTTTCGACGATATTGAATTTGTAGCCCTTTTTAGCCCCGCCGATGAGCAGTATTGACAGGGTGATTAAAATCAGCGCCAGATTTTTCTTTCGCATTACGCAAGCTCCCTTCAGTTATGCTGATTGCCATTCAAAACCAGCTTACAAAAATAATCTACAAAAACCCAAAAATCAAGCTGAAAACTTACCGCCTGATTTAGCAGAAAGGGATTAAATCTTAAAAGCGAACTGAGCCTTAGGCGGACAAACAACGGAAGATAACAGCAAAATCAGCGGTGCACTTTAGCGTGGCCGCCGGGTTGACTGGTTACGTCCTGCTATTTTTTCTCGAATCTTTTATCAATGATTGGAGTACCCGCTGGCAACGGAACATGATTAAGGTCGATAATTGTTCCATCAACCACTAATTCAATCTCTGTTCGCGCACGATACATAAACCCCGCAAATTTCTTTTCTTCAACCGGAACCCAAGTATTACCATCTTGCGATATTGTTACATATTCAGGTAATTCTCCGGTTGGTGACTTGATTGAGTCCGGCCATGGTGGTGCTGGTCGAAGCTCCATATATTGAGGTAATTCTCCGGTTAGTGACTTGATTGAATCCGGCCATGGCGGTGCTGTCGGTCGAAGCTCTTTGCCGCCGGCACGATGAACCGGCCATGCAGGACAGACATAACTGAATATGCGAACCAGGGGTTTTTCATTATTGAATAGCCTGCCTTCCTTGAAGGGCTTTTCAATTTTGCAAAGTCTCAGTGGTGCCCCTTTATCTTTCAGTTTTAAAATTGTCGGCCAGAGCTTCTCAAATTCTTCTCGGTTTTCAAAACGTATCTCATACACATTTTCCTGATTGCCTGCGGCAATTTCGATAGTCTTTGCTTGTTTGCGATATAGCTCAAGTTCTTTCGGCCATGAATTGGGCCATCGACCCACATTATAGCCCCCAATCAATGCAAAGCAGAGACCGAAGGAAAGGACAAAGACACAAGCCAACAATAAAACTGGTTTTCTATGAGGCATTTTGTACCTCCTTTCTGGTGACCCTATCATAATAACCTGCAACCCGTGACGCCTGAGGCGTATAAAATAGTATAGCGGAAAGAGGCAAAAGACGTAAAGCGAAAAATTAAAAATGAGATTTTTCACTCCTTTCGACTCGCTGCGCTACGAAAAATTATTGAAAGACGGAAAGAGCCGAAGTATAATGGCGGAATTGTGAGTTGAGACCGTTAACAACAATATGAGGAAGAGTGAAGGATTATGTTTATCGTAACAATCGACCCTGATACGTGCAACGGCTGCGGTGCGTGCGTGGAAAGCTGTCCGGCCCAGATTCTGGCAATGGCTGACGGTAAAGCCACAGTAGTCGGCGACGGCTGCTTGGGCTGCCAGGCCTGCGAGCAACTTTGCCCGACGAAGGCCATTAAAGTAGAGGAGTATTAGTTTCTAAGCATTATAGATTTAGGAGGTATGTATAAGAATGGATAACGGGAAAACGCCGCTTCTCGATGAGCTGGAAAAAGGGAAGTGGCCGAGTTTCGTTACGGAGCTGAAAAAGGCGGCCAAAAAAAGCCCGATAGCCGCTGCACTCCTTTCTCAATTAGAGGCATCATACAAAGAAAAAATCGGTCACTGGAAGCCCGGCGGTATTGTCGGCGTCAAAGGCTACGGCGGCGGCGTTGTCGGCCGATATTCCGATGCCCCGGAAAGATTTCCCGACGCAAAGGAGTTTCACACCTTCCGCGTCAATCAGCCTGCCGGTTTTTTCTATACCACAAAGAAACTGCGCGAGCTGGCCGACGTCTGGGACAAATACGGCAGCGGGCTTTACAATATGCACGGCTCGACGGGCGACATTATTCTGCTGGGGGCCAACACGGCAAACCTTCAGCCTTGTTTCGATGCCCTGAGCGAAATCGGTTTTGACCTCGGCGGGTCGGGTGGGGCGATGCGGACTCTCAGTTGCTGCGTAGGCCAGGCCCGCTGCGAAAAGGCCTGCATCGACAGTATGAATATCATCTATGACCTGACGCTGCATTATCAGGACTCTATCCACCGGCCTGCGTGGCCATATAAATTCAAAATCAAAGTATCGGCCTGTGCGAATGATTGCGCAGCCGCCTCGGCGAGGTCTGATTTGGCCATCATAGGGACGTGGCGCGACACGCTGAAAATTGACCAGGCGGCGGTTCGGGAATATGTCGCGGGCGGCCTTGACATTCTCGAGCAGGTGGTCCGCAAATGCCCGACCACAGCGCTGGCGTGGGATGCGAAGAAAAAAGAACTGAAGATAAATGCCGATGAGTGCGTCCGCTGTATGCACTGCATCAATGAGATGCCCAAGGCGCTGCATATCGGTTCGGAGCGCGGCGCAACTTTGCTGATTGGCGGCAAAGCCCCTGTGGTAAAAGGCGCGATGATAGGGTGGGTGCTGGTGCCGTTCATTAAATTAGAGCCGCCCTACACCGAGTTAAAGGAACTCATCGACAAAATAATTGACTGGTGGGCGGACAACGGCAAGACCCGCGAGCGGGTCGGTGAGCTGATAGACAGGGTTGGTTTATCGAAGTTTCTAAAGGCGGTCGGCCTTAAACCGCTGCCGCAAATGGTGCGTGCCCCAAGAGCCAATCCTTATATCTTCTGGAGCGAAAAGGAGGTAACGAAAAATGAGTAAAACAGATTTTGGCCCGCCTGATTATCGTGAACTTATTCCGCCGGTCATCAAGGAAAATTACGGCAGGTGGCAATATCATACCATTCCCCGGCCCGGCGTAGTCAAACACGTCAGCGATACCGGCGCCGTAATAAACTCGGTGCGCGTGGCGTCGCCGCGTTTGGTCAGCAGCGATTTTATCCGTGCTATATGCGATATCGCCGATAAGTATTGCGACGGCTACCTGCGGTTCACTACAAGGCACAACGTGGAGTTTCTCGTCTCCGACGAGAATAACCTGCAGCCGCTCATCGACGAGCTGGGAAAGAAGGGCTACCTCATCGGCGGCGTAGGCCATTCCATCAGCAATATCGTCCACACGCAGGGCTGGGTACACTGCAAGAGCGCCGTGACCGATTCTTCCGGCCTTGTCAAGGATATGATGGATGAGCTGTACGAGTATTTCACCGGCAAAATCAAAATTCCCTCCCGCCTGCGGATTGCGGTGGCCTGCTGCGTCAATATGTGCGGCGCCTGCCACTGTTCCGACATCGCCATCGTCGGCATTCACAGGGTCATACCTCGCATCAACGATGAGCTGGTCAGCCGAATGTGCGAAATCCCCACGACCATTGCATCCTGCCCGACCGGCGCCATTCGGCCAAACCCCAAAATAAAAAGCATAGAAATCAACGCCGACAGGTGTATGATGTGCGGCAACTGCGTTGCGGTGTGCCCGGCCATTAAAATAATGGACCCTGTAAATGACGGTGTGTCCATCTGGGTAGGCGGCAAGGTCTCCAATGCCCGCACTCCGCCGATGTTTTCACGATTGGCCATTCCCTATCTGCCCAACAACCCGCCGCGCTGGCCCGAAGTTACCGCAGCGGTCAAAAATCTGGTGGAAGTCTGGGCAGCCAATGCCAAGCAGGGCGAGCGGATGGGCGAATGGATTGAACGGATTGGCTGGGAGCGGTTCTTCAAACTGGCTCATTTGGAGTTTACCGATAAACACTTGGACGATTTCACCCACGCCACCACAACCTTCCGCTCTACAACCCAGTTTAAGTACTAAAGCCGATTGAAAGACAAAACGGGTTTACTTGTGCTACGTAGCGACACAACGCTTCGCAGAGTAGCAACTGTCAAGATTGCGGTTTTTTAATCTCGGCTCGCCGGGAAATTTTGCCGTTGAAAAAAGATAAGGGATAGGTAGAATTGCAGTGAAAGAGATATAAATTAGTTTTCAGCGAATTGGTTCAGGGCAAGGAGAAAAATAATGCTAAAATTATCAGGTATAGAGGTGTTCTTTATAGTTACGACCATCATATCCGTAGTTATTAACATAGTTCAATTTGTCAAGTCGGGTCCAATATATAATGGAATCTGTGGATTGATGACCGACTGTAAAGTAAAGGCGCATTATTACGAAGATGTCCTCAAGCAATATCCTGATATCTGCGCAAGAATCATAGCGGATTTAAACGGGCTGACGCAACATATGTACGGCTTATTGAAAAGCATAAAATCGCGGGACCGGGCATGGCAAGCTACTATAATCGGAGACGGCACAGCAGCAAAACGCTCACGTGATGAGAATACCTAAAGACTATATCCCTCTTTGACCTTACCCCCAAAAACTGTGCCAGTTGCAATTGGAATAGCCAAAATCTTGGACAAATCCCCAAATCTCCATCCCAAATCCGGGGCGGGGACGCCATACCAATTTCTCCGCCGTTTTTTCCCCGCGGCGGCCTCATAATCAAAATGCAACATCATACCTCACTCCGTATAAACGGCGGATAAGTTCAAAACTGCTTAAAATCTGGGGACGCCTTACTAATTTCTCCGCTGTTTTTCCCCCGCAGCGTCCGTAAATGCAAGATGAAACGTTTCAAAGTCAGTTGGAATCATCGAAAAGTCAACTGGAATTGCGCTGCCGCCGGCAAGCAAGCATCTGAAACTTTTTGTCTTATTAGCGGTGGTTGTTGTTTATTGAACTGCGGCGCAATTTACAAACGTGGATTGAAAGGAGATGATTTTTAATGTATTTCCTCGCTGATATGTTATAATACATATTTAAGAAAAGAAGAACTGTTCAATGCAGTTAATCTTCAGAGAGGGTACATAAGAGGGATAAAAATCCTTACCCCGATGGAGGTTGTAACTTATGAAGATTGATAAATCTTTAAAAGAAGTATGGGCCTGGAAGGATAAGGTTTACAATACCACCAAAGGCCGCTCGGTGAAAGAGTCAGCCAAGCAGATACACCATGATGTAGAAAATATCCGGCGCAGGTATCATATTAAAGTAAAGAAAAACACATTGGTTTAGACAGAGAAATTCGGAAACCCCCTTACTAATTTCTCCGCTGTTTTTTTACTTTACGATAAGGCAACCCTCCTTTGCGACAGGTAAAACCTGCTGCTTATATGCAGCAGGCAAAATCTTCAGTAGCGTGAACCCGTGTCAATCTGTGTCTGACTTTTCTTAATTGGGAACGGCGGGTGTTGAAAAAAAGGGGGCAATAGCTTATACTATACTCAAACTGACCGTCGGTCGGTTTTAGTTAAGGACTAATGATGTTGTTTTTTATCGGGCAAGTTTTACCATACATCGCAGCGGCGGTTTTTCTGGTTGGCACCTGCCTGCGGGTAGCCGGCTGGTTAAGAGTGCCGGTGCCGTTTCCGCTGACCCTGTTTCCGGCAGCCAGCACCAATGCGGGCAGAGTGCTGGCCATCAGCAGGGAAATCCTATTTTTTGACAGCCTGCGACGCGGCGAAAAATGGCTGTGGTTATGGTCGTGGCTGATGCATATCGCGCTTGTTATGGTCATCGTCGGACATATCGCAGGCATCTATTATCTTGCCAAACAATTCACACTCGTAGGTTTTTCAGCCGAGGCAAGCGCCAGTCTGTCGGCCTGGCTGGGTACAATCTTCGGTGCGGTCTTTTTTGTTTCACTGCTTGCCCTTTTTTATCGCCGAATGACAATCCCCGAAGTAAAACGGCTTTCCGACCCGGCCGATTATTTTGACCTCGGCCTGTTGCTGGCGATTGTTGTTACCGGGATGTATATGCGACTGGTGTCTGGCGCTGACCTGCCGGCTGTTCGCGCCTACATCGCCGGACTGTTTACCCTGCATCCTGTGCCTATACCACAGGATTGGCTCTTTATCAGTCATTTTACATTAGTCAACATTCTGCTGCTTTATTTTCCATTTTCCAAACTGATTCATCTGGCCGGCATTTTTGTTAATCAGGCGATGATTACCCAGCCGCCGCCGGTTTACCCGCCGCGGCGGGTAAATCCCACTCCGGCCGGCAGCAGCCGCAGCGTTTCATTTGGCGAAGGAGGCCGCCGGCTATGAAGGATAAACCGCCGATGTATGTTGCCAAACAGGCTGATGTCGAGGCCCTGGGGTTTTCCTTTACGCCGGAGGCTCTCCAGCCGGGCCGGGCTTTGGAAAAAATAGGCCGGTTGCGCAAGAAGATGCGTTCGCTGATGGTTATGTTAGAGACCTGCACCAAGTGCGGCAACTGCGCCAAACAGTGCCACAGCTTTCTGGGGACCGAAGATTACTATAATTTTCCTGCGGCAAGGGCGGAACTGTTTCGCCGCATTTATAAACGCTATTTCACTTTGTCGGGAAAGATATTTGGCCGGTTCGCCGGCGCAGAGGATTTCAACGAAGAAACGCTCGGCAAATGGCTCACATATTATTATCAGTGCAATGAATGCCGCCGCTGCGCGCGATTTTGTCCCTTCGGCATCGACACCGCCGAGATTACAATCATTGCCCGGCATATCCTGTCCGAGCTGGGTATTATCCCCAAGTTTTTGTATAGTTCTGCCGTTAATATGGCCAAGACCGGCAACAATATGGGGATACCGAAGGCCGCCGTAATCGACTCTGCTGAATTTATGGAAGACGAGATGCGCGAAGAGACCGGCGTAGACATCAGAATCCCCGTGGATAAACCCAATTCCGATGTGCTGTATATCCCGTCTTCCGCCGATTTTTTCACCAACGTTGACACGATGCTCGGCGCCGCCAAGATGTTTTATGTGCTGGGGACGAACTGGACGATACCGTCGTCGGTCCTCGAAGCCGCTAATTTTGGTTTTCTGTTCGACTTTAACGTTATGAAGGAGCATAACCGCCGACTCAAAGTTGCTGCCGCCGAACTCGGCGCAAGTCTTGTGGTTCAAGGCGAGTGCGGCCACGGCTGGCGGGCAGCAAAAATGTACACCAACGCCTTAAACGGCCCTGTGCCGTTCCGCCTGCTCCATATCCACGAGTTCTGCGATGAAAACCTTGCGAAACTGCCGCTGAAGAAACTGACGATGAGGGCGGCACTTCACGACCCGTGCAATTACGCACGCACAGGCGGCATTATCGAGCAGCCGCGACGAATCCTGCGGGTCTGTGTGACGGAACTGGTGGAAATGACGCCTAATCGAGAAGACACTTTCTGCTGCGGCGGCGGTTCCGGTATCCTGATGGATGAGATGCTGGATATACGGATGAAATTAGGCAAGAAGAAGGCAGAGCAAATCAAGGCGGTCGGCGATATCGATTATTTAGTCATCCCCTGCTCTATCTGCAAGGCGCAAATCCCGGCGGTACTGAAGCATTACGGCCTGGATAATAAATTCGAGATGGGCGGACTGATGGACATCGTCGGCAAATCGCTGGACATTAAAAAAACATAAGGTATTATATTGAAAAAATCATATTGAATTGGAGATTATTTACGATGGATTATGTAACGGTCAACGGCGCCCAGATTGAAGTGGATGAGGATGGCTTCATTGTCAACCCCGACCTGTGGAGTGAGGCAATCGTTCAGGTATTCGGCAAATTAGAGGGAGTTGAGGACCTGACGGAGAAGCACTGGAAGATAATCAACTACCTGCGCGACTATTATAAACAATTCGGCATCGCGCCGATGATACGCAAGCTTTGCAAAGAGACCGGCTTTACCCTCAAGGAAATCTATGAATTGTTCCCGTCCGGCCCTGCCAAAGGCGCCTGCAAATTAGCTGGTTTACCTAAGCCTACAGGTTGTGTATGAAAAGTAAAACATTCCCAGATTTCAGATGCCTGCAAATTAGCTGGCCTGCCCTGCGTAGTTCCGGTGTTCCGATTTATCGGAATCGGAACGAAGTAGGGCCTCCCTAAACCCACCGGCTGTGTTTAAAACCATAAATGGCTGAGAACGGACCGAATTGACGGCGTGAGGGCTGGAGGTGAACGAGAAGGAATTATTTAATATATATCGAACAAGCAACGAGAAAGAAGAGAAAGCCCTTGATTTGTCAGGGCGGGAACTAAAAAGTAGAGGGATCACAATATGATAGTTGAACAAAGTAAATCAGATATGCCACTAAGTACACCTTTGGGGTTTAGCGATAAAATCAAGGTTCTTGAGCTTGCTATAAAGCTCTTCGACCAAGAATGTGATAGGATGTGGAAGCGATACTCAGTGATTCTAACGGTGAATGTGCTATTCGTTGCATTGCTCAAATTCTCAGGGGATAAACCAAATCCGCTTATTCTTATATTGAGTGCGTTTCTTGGACTTGCTCTGTGCTATTGCTGGCGCAATATCATGATAATTTCCCGGCATTATGAACTGCGTTGGCAAAAAGATGTGATTGCAATTATTGAATCTGACCAATATTTGGCGGAGTGTCTGCGGGGACGAAGGCCCGAAACGTCGCGGGATAAGCGCCCTTTCCCGCAAAGCTCTTCATCTTATGCTACGTTAATAATTTGGTTCCTTGCGATAGTATGGTGTTGCATTTTGATATATGGGTTGGTTTTGGAATTTAGATAATAAATCCTAAGCAAGTATTGCAACGAAAATTTTTGTTTTTTGTCAATTCCCGGTAATAAGGGGTAATAAGGGGCCACCATACTAATTTCTCCGCTGTTATTTTCCGCCTCCGCTGAGGTTACGGCGGACAGGACGCCGGCCAAGTCCGCCCCATTGTCCTTCAAAGCAACTTTTTTGTCAATTCTTAAGGCCGGATAGTTAAAAATTCCCCGGCTGAAGCCGCCCTTTTTTGACGTTTACTTTACGATAAAGTAAACCTGTTTTGCGGCAGGTTGACCTTACCGGATTTCGCCTACGATTTGCGGTCTAATTTCTCTTTTAACCGTCGCAGGTCCAGGGTACCCTGATGCCAGAATTTTAACTGGTCAGCACGAGATTTTCCCCTGATTTTCTTCAAAACCCGTTCAGCTCCGCGTCTTTTTATCTCCACACAGTCGAATGTTTTAGTCTTCATAATCTATCACCTCTAAAGGCGAGTAAATGCCAATTTCCTCATAACCATTCAATTTATTCACAGCATTGTAAAGAGGTATTTTCTGGAAATTTACAATATGTTTAAAGTTCCAGCTTACAATCACATCTATCTTTGAAACTGTCGCTAATGCGACATGCAAAGCGTCTGTTTGATACTCACGTCCAACGATACCTTCTTTAACATACTCCGATTGCAGTTCCAATACTTCGCCGGAAATCTCAACTATCTGTGCAAAATGCAGCATCTTTTCAAAGTGTTTCCGAACTTTATCAGGTGCAGCAGATATCTCTTCTCGTACAAGCTGAGAAGTAACAAGAATAAATTTGCCGTTTTCCACCTCTTTGAAGAAAACTTTACTTGCCTGTTCAAACTCCTCATCAAACACCCCACCGAAAACTGAGGTATCTGCATAAACCCTGATTATTTTCCTCATTTTCATACTGGTACTTATTATAACTATAAATCAGAAAATATACAAATGAAAACACATTGCTCCAAAGCAGCTTTTTTGTCAATTCTTAAGGCCGGATTTGGCGGCGTCTACCTTGCTGAAGCAGCGGCGAAGGCTAAACCGAAGACCGCTAAACGTGCGGTGCGGGGGCTAAGTGTTTTCAGGAATCTCGGTATGGCGTTATTTTTTCGGGTTTTTGGGGGTTTCCAAAGTTATGCAACGGGGGTAAAATAGAAGAAAGAATGAGCGGTCAGGGTTTTTGTGAAAGAACGGCTGAGGAATGATACCGATACCATACGCAATAGACGCTCCGCTTGACCGTCGGCCAATAACGAACTGGCTGATATTCGGGGGATTGATACTGATTTTTGTTATCGAGTGCAACGTGGGTTTTGTGGCCGATACCAAGGCAGCGGGGGCGTGGAACAAGTTGATTTTGATTTTGCTGGGGCGCAAGGTGAGCGGGGGACATATCGAGCCGTTCGTTCTGCACCGGTGGGGGATGCTGGGAATGGTCGGGCATAACTGGTTTCATCCGAATGTGTTTCAGTTGATTGGAAATTTGCTTTTTTTGTGGCCTTTAGGGAATGCGGTTTGCTCGAAGATAGGCAATAAAAGTTATCTGTGGCTGTATCTTGGATTCTGTTTTTTGGGGGGAATTATTCACATGATAATTTCTGGCGAGGATGCGGTTGGGCCTGGTGTGGCGATAAGCGGCGTAGCGGGGGCGTGCCTTGTGTTTTTTCCGGAGAATGCGGTGAGCTGTTTCTTTTTTTTCCCCCGGCCGATAACACTGGAGGTATCGGAGTATTTTATTCTATCGGTGTGGCTTGCGGCGGACATAGCAGCGGCGATAGCGGGCGTTCAAACGGTCAATTTTTTCGTGCATATTTTGGGGTTCGGCGCGGGTGTAGGACTTGCGGTCTGGGCTTTGAAGAAACAGTGGGTAACGATAGGCAGAGGAGAAAAAACGCTTTTGCAGGTATTCGGGAAGGAAGTCCCCGTGACAGAAGATGAGAAGGAGGAAGAAGAGGAAGGCAGGGGGGAAGAGGCTGGGGCGGAATCAGCGGAAGATAAGAGAAAGGCAGAGGCACAAGCGGCGGCTGAGACTAAAAAAGCGGGAGAAGAGGCGATAGTGTTCAGGTGCGAGTGCGGCAGGAGAATCAAGGCGCCAGGCAGATATGCGGGGAAGCGGGTGCAGTGTCCGGCGTGCAAGCGAGTGGTGAAGATTCCTGCGGGATAATAGCGGTCGGCGTTAAGTGATTATTTTTGAGCCGGAGGAATTATTATCATTTGCCGTTGTCGTGCGGAGCGATGACGGTAACAGAGCTTTCGGCGACGTTTCCGGAATCGTCAACGGCCTGGAAGGTAATGGTGTAAATCCTGGAGTCTGCGTTCGGGCTGCGCCAGGCCCGCAGGTATATTGAGCCGTCAGAGCCGACCTGAATGTCATCGGCGGTGAAGGCGGCGTTTTTCGACCTGCCGGCTTCTGCGATTCGGATATTTTTGAGGAAGACGCAGGGATTGGAGTCGCACAAATTTGTAATCATACGGTAGAAGACAGACTTTGTCATTTTTTTGTTCGGCGGCCAGAAATCAGGCGGCGTAATGTGCAATGTGAAGTATGTCTTATATGCGTCAGAACGGCCCTTGTTTTTCGGGTCGGTCGGCTGGGCGGGTTCGGTGATTGTAATATTTTTTAAGAAGACGGTCGGGGTGGGGTCGCACAAATCCGTAACTGTCCAGGAGGGGGTGATTTTTACCATTTTTTTGTTCAGCGGCCAAAGGATTGTCGGCGTAACGGAGAGGGTGAGCTGCGGCGGAGTAGTGTCAACAACAGTTACGGCAAAATTGCAGTTTGCCTTGTTGCCGCTAAAGTCGACAGCGGTGCAGGTTACCAGCGTTGTGCCGAGCGGGAACATACTGCCTGAAGGGATGCTGTAAGTTACGCCCGGCTGCGGGTCGACGAGGTCGGCGGCGGTGACATTAAATATTGCGACTGTGCCGGCGGGGCAGGTGCCTTCAAGGGTGATGTCAGCAGGGCAGGTAATTGTCGGCGGTGTTGTGTCGACGACGGTTACGGTGAAACCGCAATTTGCACTATTTCCGCTGGCGTCGGTTGCGGTGCAGGTTACAAAGGTTTTGCCAAGCGGGAAGATACTGCCTGAAGGGATACTATATATTATGACAGGCTGTGGGTCGACGAGGTCAGTGGTGGTGACATTAAATATTGCTACCGCGCCGGCTGGGCCGGTTGCTTCGAGAGTGATGTCGGCAGGGCAGGTAATTTCCGGCGGTGTTGTGTCAATGACGGTTACGGTGAAACTGCAATTTGCACTGTTTCCGCTGGCATCGGTAGCGGTGCAGATTACGGAAGTTTTGCCGAGCGGGAAGATACTGCCTGGAGGAATGTTATATATTATGACAGGCTGGGTATCGACGAGGTCAACGGCTGTGGCTTCGAATGTTGCGGGTGCGCCGGCGGGGCAAGTGCCTTCAAGGGTGATGTCGGCAGGGCAGGTAACTGTCGGCGGGGTCGTGTCCTGGACGATTATTTTTACCCTGTCGGTGCCGGATTCGCCGGCCATATCGGTTACTTTGAGAATAAAGGTGTGCGTGCCGAGAGGCAGGTTGCAGTCCAAGACCGGGCCGGCGGCAAGTGCGGTTTTGGCGTTCGGGTTACACGGGTCAGTTTGTTTATACCAGTTGAATTGAGTTATATCGTCATTTGTTCCCGGTTTAGAGTCGGCGTCGGTGGAGGCTGAACCATCGAGTCTGACTTTTGCGCCCCAGGGTACCCGTGCCTCGATAGTCTGGTCGGGACCTGCTTCGACATGCGGGACGTGGTTGAACTCGCAAGCGCCGATGTCGATTCTTCGCGCTATTATACGAGACAAGCCGTTTAAGTCTTTTTCGCCGGCGGCGACGATGTAATTGGGGTCGCCTGCGTTTACGCAGGGCGAATTTTCCGAGAGGCGGAAATCAGTGCCTTCGACCCAGAAATCATCGGCGAGGTTGTCGGGAGTGCCGTTGGTGTCCCAGTAGCCGGGCCAGCGGAAGAGCGGGTCAGCATTGATGTTTCCTTTTCCGGCGAAGCCGCCGCGGATGTCACTGTATGTGATGGTCACCGGCGATTTGTCATAGTTTGTTATTTCGGGGCCGTTGTCCCAGAATATGGAGCCTGATACGGTCAGAGTACTGGGGTATTTATGAAGAGTCGAGTCACAGTAAAAGGCATTACCCAGAGGAGAAGCGTTTTCGGCGAAGGTGCAGTTAGTGGCGGTGGTTCTTGTGGTTTGCAGGACGGCTGCGCCGCCGGCGAGATTAGAGACGTTGTTAGCGAATTCACAGCCAGTGAAGGTCAGGTAGCTATTCTGGGAGCCGAGTGCGCCTGCGAATTTGCTGGCGAAGTTTCCGGTTAAGATACAGCGGGTAACGGTTGCGATTGAGTCGGCGAAGTAAACGGCGCCGCCGCTGTTTGCGGCGAGGTTGTCGGTGAACGTGCAGTTGGAGACTGTCGGTCTGCTTGAGGCGAAGTGGATTGCGCCGCCGTTATATTCGGAAGAGTTGCCGATGAATGTGCAGTCGGTGATTATGGGCTTGCTCGAAGAAGTGGAGTAGATACCGCCGCCAAGTCTTTCTACGGAGTTATTTTTGAAGATGCAGCGAGTGATGATGGGGTCGCTGTGAGCGATATAGATAACGCCGGCGACATACTCAGAGGTATTTTTGGTGAAGACGCAATTTTTGATGGTGGGGCAGGAGGCGTAGCAAAATATTGCGGCGCCATCGTAGGCATAGCCATTGGTGATAGTAAAGCCTGTGAGAACTGAGGCCGGTGTTTCGGATGTGTTGAAGATAAAGGCGAGATGGTATTCCTCCGGAGTTCCGTTGCAGTCAATGATAGTTGCGGCGACGATGTTGGGGTCGTTGGGGTCAGTGCTTCGAACGGTGATTTGTCTGCCTGCGAAGTCGATGTCGTAGTTGCCGTCGCCGGTGTATCTGCCGGGTGTGACGGTGACTGTATCGCCGTCAACGGCGGCAATGATTGCGTCTTGGATGGTTGGATATTCGTCAGAGGGAACGAGCAGTTCGGTGGCGAAGACCGTTGAGTTTAGCAGAGCTATGCCCAGAATGATTTTGATTAGTGTGTTCTTCATTCGCCCATCCCCTTATATAAAGTATGTCATCAAAATGGGTAAAGGGCAATAAATATTGTGTGGTAAAATGGGCAGGTAATTTTTTTTATTTTTTCGGGGATATTGTGTCAAAGAGGGTGTTATTATGGAACGTTGCGAAGGTTTTTTTCTTGCATTCAAAGAGCGGATGAATTATAATAAAACCTAATCTAAAACGGGGTTTCGCAGGAAGAGCGGGGCCTCGAAAATGGGGTGGTTAAAACAGGAGTGGGAGGGAAGAGTGAGAAAAGCGAAGAATAGAGAATCAGGCAGTAGTTTTTTAAGTAAACGGCATATCATTGCACTGGGTCTGTCGGCGGTGGTTGTATGCGTTGTTGCGGTTGGTATGAGATGCGGCAGATTGAGCGGGCCGATAATGTTGCTTGATACGCCGATTGTTATTGGGAGTCCATCTGGGGCGGATAATCAGCAGGTTTTGAATGGGTCTGAAGCAAGACCTGCGGTTAATGATTATGAGGCGGAGGGCGAATGGCAAACCGAGCGGATGCGAGTAACAGCATATTGTGCGTGTCCGAAATGCTGCGGTAAAGATGCAAAGGGGGTAACGGCATGCAATTATAAGATAAAGGAAGGCGATACTTTTGTAGCGGCCGATAAAAAATATCCGTTCGGCAGCGAGGTGGTAATACCGGGTTATAATGACGGAAAGGCTGTGGAGGTGCTGGACAGAGGCGGGCTTATCAGGGGGAATCGGCTGGATGTTTTCTTCCCGTCACATAAAGAAGCACTCGAATGGGGCGTAAAATACCTCGATGTTAAGATACGGTGCAGATAATAACGGATAGCGGATAGCGTATAGCGGATAGTTTCCAAAACACGCTGCATTGCAGGCAAATCACAAGTTACAAAGTTTGAGATTTATGATAGAGTATTGATGCTTGAGTTAATGCGCAACTGCATATATAATTCAATCGAAATTTGAGTAATAACAAGGATGGGAAAAATGGACAAGGTAAAATTATTAACGGTCTGTGTTTCGCTGTTTCTATTGGCGGGGTGCGGGGGGAATCAGCAATATAAGACTTTGGACAAGGTGTGCGTGCCGAATATGGAAAAGGCTGAGGCAATGAAGGCCGGCGAAGCGGAGCTGAACAAGATGTATTTCGTTATCGACAAGGCCGATGCTGAAGCAGGTGTTGTAAGGACAAGACCGTTGACGGCGGCGCAGTGGTTTGAATTCTGGCGGAGCGATAATGTGGGGTTATTCAACGGTGCCGAAGCCAACGTGCAGAGCATCCGAAGGACTGCGGAATTAAATATTGGCAAGGATGAGGGACAGTTGTGTATCCGATGCGAGGTCAAGGTGCAAAGATTCAGTTTGCTTGAGCATGAGATAAGAGGCAGCGGACGAGTGTATGAGGCATTTTCGAGGAGCGAGCACGCATTTCAGGAGATGAAGCTTAATCCTGAGCAGAAGAAACAGGCTGCGTGGATTGATTTGGGAAGGGACGGCAGACTTGAAACGAAGATTCTCGAACGTATCGAGAGGCAAGTTGCAAAGAAATAATTGCGGGCGTGAGTATGAGGATACTGGTTGCAGGAGGTGCGGGGTATATCGGCAGCAATATGACGGCGATGCTGGCCGCTGAGGGGTTCGAGCCGATTGTTTATGACAATCTGAGCAGGGGACATAAGGCGGCGATAGTCAAAAATGCGAAATTCGTCAAGGGGGATTTGGGTGACTATAAGTTACTTGCAAAGAAGCTGAAGAGACATAAAATCGAGGCTGTGATGCACTTTGCGGCCTTGATTGAGGTTGGCGAGTCTGTGGAGCAGCCGCTCAGGTACTATCGGAACAATGTGTCCAATACGCAGAACCTGCTTTCTGCGATGGAGACGGCGGGGGTGGAGAAATTTGTATTCAGCAGCAGTGCGGCGGTATACGGTATTCCTGAAATAACGCCGATTACGGAGGATTTGCCGAAGAAGCCGATAAATCCGTACGGGGAGACGAAATGGGCCATTGAGCGGATGTGTCATTATCAGGCACGGACGGGGAAACTTCGTTATGCGGCACTAAGATATTTCAATGCGGCTGGAGCCGGAAACAACTGCACGCTGGGGGAGGACCATAAGCCTGAATCGCACCTGATACCGCTGGTGATAGCGGCGGCGATGGGAAAGAGAGACGATGTGAAAATCTATGGGATTGATTACCCCACGCCGGACGGAACTTGTATAAGAGATTATATACACATCGAGGACCTCTGCAGGGCGCATCTTTTGGCATTGAAAAAATTAGAGAGAAATAGCGAGCTGGTCTATAACCTCGGAAACGGCAAGGGGTATTCTGTCAGAGAAGTAATCGAAACGGTCAAAAAAGTTTCGGGTAAGAAGTTTAAGGTTATAGAGGCGCCTCGGCGACCCGGTGACCCGCCGGTATTGACGGCAGATGCAGCGAGAGCGAAAAAGGAGCTTGGGTGGGAGACGAAATTTCCTGAGCTGGAGCAGATAGTTGCGACGGCGTGGGAGTGGCACAATAATCATCCTGACGGTTACAGGCACTGATTAGCGTATAGCGGATGGCGGATAGCGTATAGGAAAGAAATGAGAATATTTATCGGAATTGATTTGGGTGGGACAAACATCAAGATAGGATGTTTTGATTCCGGGATTAAACTTATCTGCAAGACATCTGTGCCGACGGAAGCCGAGATGGGGTCGAAGATTGTTGTTGAAAGAATAGCCGAGACAATCGAAAAGCTTCTTCATAATGCCAAGTTTTCACTTAAGGATGTGTCGGCGGCGGGGCTGGGTTGTCCGGGGCCGGCAAGATACCGTGAAGGAATAATAGAGTCGGCGACCAATTTGCCGAAATTCAAGAATACGCCGATACGGCAGATGCTTGAGGACAAATTGGGTAAGCCGGTTGTTTTTGAGAATGATGCGAACGTTGCGTGCTGGGGTGAATATGTGCTGGGAGCGGGGATGGGCGTCAAGGATATGGTGTTTTTCACGCTGGGGACTGGGATAGGCGGTGGAATCATAAGCGGCGGAAAACTGCTGGCTGGCTGTGGGGATAATGCAGCAGAGCTGGGGCATATAATAGTTTACCCGGACGGCAGAAGGTGCAACTGCGGGCAGCGGGGCTGCGTCGAGGCGTACGCATCGGCCAGCAATACAGCGAAGAGGGCAGCGGAGGCGATTGAGAATGGTGCGGAGTCGAGTCTTAAAAAAGTGCTTGAAGAAAAGGGGGAGATAACGAGCAAAGATGTTTATGAGCATCTTAAGGCGGGGGACAGACTTGCGAAGGAGATAACCGACCAGACGGCGAAGGCGCTTGCGATACTGTGCGTGAATATGCTGCACACAACGGAGCCGAAGCGGATAGTTTTTGCGGGCGGAATGATTGCGGCGGGGGACGTACTTTTAGACAGGATAAAAGATTACTTCAACGAGCAAATATGGTCTTTGAAGAAAGAAACGGTTGAAATATGTTTTGCCACGCTTGGGGAAGATGCGGGCATAATAGGGGCAGCGGCACTGGCGGTGTTAGGGAACAGAAAGGGGAAAAATCCGAATATCTAAATCCGAAATCCTAAACAAATTCAAATAACCAAAATCCGAAATCTAAAACCAACGACTGTCGACTAACAACCATCTATTTTTTTAATTTTTCTTGCCTTTCTTGACAATCCACATAATAATACACAAAACAATGGACTAATATGCCCAAAAAACCATCCATCCAGGCAGGAAAGCGAATCTGGCAGCGAGAAAAGACTGCCCAACCGGCGCAGGTTCACGAACTCAAAATCACTCTGCGCGGCAGTAAGCCGCCTATCTGGCGGCGTGCAGCCGTGCCAAGCGATATGCGTCTCAGCGACCTGCACTACGTCATACAGATTGTTATGGGTTGGACCAACTCCCACCTGCACCAGTTTGTCGTTCGAAATGCTAAACCCAAGCCGGCAGCCGACGAACTGCGAAAGCTGTTCCAAAACGAGCAGCGGGACAAACTTGAACAGCTTATGAACCGAGAACGTTGTATCAGCGACCTGCGATTCGAACTGGACGATATCGAAGACGAAAGAAAAGTGAAATTGGGCGAAGTGGCGCCCGTAGTCAAAAATGAGTTCATTTATGAGTACGACTTTGGGGACGGTTGGGACCACACTATCGAAGTGGTCAAAATCGGCCCGCCGACTGAAGGTGTAAAGTATCCGGTGTGCCTTGCGGGCAAATTTGCCTGTCCGCCGGAGGACTGCGGCGGCATCTGGGGTTATTATGAGATGCTTGAAGTTATCAAAGACCCCAAGCACGAACGTTACGATGAATTGTCTGATTGGCTGGGCAAAAACTTTGACCCCGGGCGATTCGACCTCGAAGCAATCAACGCAGGACTCGCGGAACTGCGGGATGGCAAAAGCAGTCGTGGCCGGCAGCCATATTAGTTTGGATTGAAAATAGAAGATAAAGACCTCCGACCGCAGGGGTCGGGGGTCAATCCTTATTTTTTCCCGATAGCGACTCATTCAGCGAGCCGGAGCGGAAGCCCTGTAAATCGACCGTGATGTATTTGAAGCCGAGGGACTTGAGTTTTTGGATGATTTTTGAGCGGGCAGGTTCGGTTGTGATTTTTTCAAAATCCTGCGGGCGAACTTCGATACGTGCGATTTGGTCGTGATGACGGACGCGAAATTCGACAAGGCTGAATTTCCTTAAAAATTCCTCAGCCTTTTCAATCTGTTTTAGTCTCTGCGTGGTTATCTTCAGGCCATACATAATCCTTGAAGCAAGACAAGGCGAAGCAGGGATGTCGGCGGTGGGCAGGCCGAGTTGTCGGCTCAATTGGCGTATATCATTCTTGGTCAGTTTTGCTTCCATTAAGGGAGAGCGGATGCTGTATTTTGCGGCGGCCTTATTGCCGGGGCGGTAGTCTTTGAGGTCGTCGAAGTTGTGGCCGCAAATAACATAATCAAACTTTTTCTCTTTGGCGATACGGGTGAGGATTTCGAACAGGTGGGATTTGCAGTAGAAGCAGCGGTCGGCTTTATTTGCCAGATACCGCTGGTCGTCAAATTCAGTTTGTTCGATGGCCTGAACGGGCACTGCGATTTTTTTGGCGATACTGAGAGCCTTGCGGTATTGGGCGGCGGGCAGGGAGGGGCCTTTTGCGATGCAGGGCAAGACATTTTCCGGGCCGAGGGTATCGACGGCGACTTTTAAAAGAAACGTGCTGTCGACCCCGCCGGAGTAAGCGATGACCACTCGACCCAAACTCATAAGGGTTTCCTTCAGTAAGTCGTATTTTCTCCGAAGAATCATGCTGCAAAAATCCTAATATTACATACACCGAGCAATAAGAAGCATATTTACAAATTCAATAAATAACAGCGTCAAAAAGGCTCCTCCTATAAGGTTTTGGTTGGTTTTTACCTCATTTTTTATAAGATTCAACCTTTCGTCTGTGCCATCATCGTATTTGCCTCGAATGAATGCCATATGGGATCCGAACCAACCGCCGAACAAACTTCCTCCCGCCCAAAAAGGAACTGTCCGTTTCCAGATATCTGGATAATTCTCTTTTACATACTCGCTATCAATCCCAAGCCACATTCCTTGTTTGTAAATATAAATTGAGCCGATTATTTGAATAATAATCACAAAAGCTGCAAATACCATAAAGGGAAAACCCATTGCAAAATCACAATCTTCGTTACCATACAGTTTGTACTTTATAACTAAAAGAGAATTGATAAAGCAGATAATGGTATAAAGCATCAAACCCCTAAAAAACCAGACTTGATATTTTCGCCATTTGTACTTAATTATTGTACTCCTATAAAATCGTCGATGAGCTTACAGCCGATGGTGGGACTTGAACCCGCAACCCCGGCTTTACGAAAGCCGTGCTCTACCATTGAGCTACATCGGCGGACAAAATAGTTTTAAGTTTTTAGTTAAGTAAAAACTGTATAATAACGATTATCGGCGGGTTTGTAAACGGCAGGGGGGTTTTATGGCAGGAATTTTTCTTGCAGAAATGGGCGGTATGTCGTAAAATAATGCGAAAAAGGTAGAGTTAAATATAAGGGTCGGTGCCCGAGTGGCCAAAGGGGATGGGCTGTAAACCCATTGGCGTAAGCCTACGTTGGTTCGACTCCAACCCGGCCCATTCGAATATGAGTGAAACGGTTTTGCTGCTGAGAGCTTATTATGAGGGGCTGTATGAATTGCTGCTGGCAAAGAAGTGCCTTTTGGCGGCGAGAATAGAGAAATTGCTGCGGGAGGAAATTGCCAAGCGGGGGTTTGGAAATTTTGATGAGGAGAAATACGCAGCATATTTAGAGGCGTGTGCGGCATTTGTGGAGGAGCGACTGGAGACTTATAATCCGATTGGGATTCAGTATACCTTTGACCGTATCAGAGCGGAAGAGGCGATTGAACTGGAATTGCAGCTTAACTGGTATGATGGCAGGGCGGAATTTAAGGCGTTGACGGAGCTGGTTCGGCAAAAGGCGGAGGCGGAGACGACGGAACAGCGATTGAAAGGGCTGGCGGATGAGCTAATCAGGGAGGCAGGGGCGTTTCCTGACAAGACCATTATATCCGCTTATGAGGCGGAACCCGGTTTGGGAAAGATGCCGGACTATATTGTGGCACGAGCAATCGAGGAGATAATCGGATTGTGAGGGGACGGTGCAGATTTTTACCATAGGACATTCTACGTATTCATTCAATGAGTTTTTGTCGCTGCTGAAGGAATTTGAAGTCCGGGTGGTTGCGGACATAAGGCGGTATCCGGGGTCGCGGAAGTTTCCGCATTTCAATCAGGAGATTATGCGGGGACTTTTAGAAGCGGAAGGTATTGAATATGTGTGGTTTGAAGGTCTGGGGGGCAGGAGGCACGCAGATAAAAACGTTAAGTCTCCAAACACCGCTCTTAGAAGTGCGGCATTTCGTAACTATGCGGACTATATGGGGACAAAAGAGTTTCGGGCATCTGTTGGGGAGCTTATGTCGAGGGCAGGGACGTCACGGACGGCCATTATGTGTGCGGAGAAACTTTTCTGGAGATGTCATCGCAGGCTTTTGAGCGATTATCTTGTTGCGCAAGGGGTTGAAGTGAAGCATATTATGGGGTCGGGCGGGTTACAGCCTCATAGTCTTAGTGCCGGAGCGGTTGTTACTGCCGACGGCGGAGTTATCTATCCTTTGCAGGAAGCCGGTAACGAACCCGACTCAAAGAATTTTCTTTTTTGGTGATGAAACAGGCTATTCTGTTTCGTGGTTTCTGGACCATTTTATGGCGTACCGGAGCAGTTCAGAGGAATCGCCGAGGCCAAGTTTTCGCTTGATGCGTTCACGGTAGGTTTCAATTGTTTTTGAGCTTAGATGCAACTGTTTAGCTGTTTCTGCTGCCCTGTAGCCCTGGCCAATCAGGCGAAAAACCTCAAATTCGCGGTCGCTAAAGTTGTCTATCGGTGCGATGGTTTTGCCGGTTTTGTCGCCGATAATTTTATGCAGCAGTTTTTTCGATAATTCATCGCTTACGTACAGTTCGCCGTTTAAGACCGTGCGGATAGCTTTTAAGATTTTTTCTGATTCTGCCTCCTTAGTGAGATAGGCGCTTGCGCCTGCTCGGAGAGCCCGCTCTGCGTATAGGGACTCATCGTGAAAAGAAAATACAATCACGGGCAATGTGGGGTATTGGGCCCTGATACTCTTGGTTAGTTCGATGCCGTTGGAACCTTTGAGGGATATATCCACTATAACAACATCGGGTTTTAATTTGTCGATGGATTTCAGAGCATCATAAGCATCATCAGCCTGGCCGCATACCTTGAGATTGTTTTCCTGGTCGATAAGTGCGACCAGACCCTCTCTTACTATGGGATGGTCATCAACGATAAAAACCTTACTTTTGTTTTGTTTGGTCGCTGTTCGCTGTTTTTTAATCGCCATATTTTAACCCCTTAGTTATCACTGCTGTTTCCTGTTTGGAAACGGACGAGCGATGACCGCCCCAATCAGGGCCGCTATGAATAACAAACTGCCCCTGTATGTTTTTTATATTAGTAAGATAAAAAGATTTGTCAAGCGGTTGTGAAATTTTTTTAAAACATCGCTACAATAAATCCTTCGACAAGTTCAGGGCAAGTTGCGGGCTGAATATTAGCGGCGATATAGAGGTTAGAAATCGCGTTTCAGGATTTCTGTGGTTCGGCGGCACAGTTCGCGGCCATAATCCGTCCAAATGCCCTGACCCCAGTAGCGAAAACAACTGGTCTGAGCCATCAGGAGGTGATAAAGAGCATTACGATACCGCGGGTCTGATGAGGGAACACCGCGTGCCAGGACCTTTTCCGCAAACAAGGCGCTCGCAGCCTCCATCGAACCGAGGACGGACTGGTAACCACGGACCCAGGAAATGTTATTTGTCCAACTGCCGCCTTCCATATGGAAGCGATTATCGTGATTTTCCAGCTCTTTAATAATTTTTGCGAGCGTTTCCGGGCCGGCCCCATCGGGGAACCGGTCCCAAAGCTTTTTCTGCATAATCGGCTGAACAGCAGGAAAATCATCCTGCCTGATGCCGAGACTCTCAAGGTATTCCAGATATTCGGAGATGTTCACAGGAGGCGTGAGGGAGCCTGATGCTTCGGCCATAACGTCGAGGTACTTCGGCGGAAACTCGTTCATCATAACTCCGCCGTTTTCGCCGTCAGAGATTTGGGTCACTACGGGAGGAATAAGCCTGCCGGCCAATTTCATACGGGAGAGATTCATAGCCTCGTAACAGGGCTGCATTTGAGCAACCAGTTTGGCGTCACTGCCCTGAGTTTTGATGATGGCGGTGATGGCGAGGGTTTGACCGCGAGAATTTTTCGCCACCAATTGATGGGGCAGATGAGGCTGCCGGACGGGGCCTCCGTCTTCAACCCGCTCGATGGTATGCTCCTGCACGAGGACCCAGCGATAGCCGCATTCCTTGAGTGTTTTGACGAACTCATAGCATACGTCAGGATGATTAGGAAGGGCCATTTCGCTCGGAGAGAATCCGCGAATGCGGCTGAGGGCATCGAAGCCGAAGATGGCGGCAAAAAAGTGCTGCCAGGCGCGGACGTGAAGGCGGTAATCCTGGGTGGGAGTGGATGGCGCAACGGGATGTCCCCAGGGTGAGCCGAGCCACTCCACGCAGGGGCGATAAAGGGGGTCGGAGGTAAGGATTTTAAGCTCATCGATGGCGTCGTGTCCAATCTGGAACAAGCCGTGAAGCAGACAGCCGGAATACTCAAGCATTACTCGCGGCTGTTTGCCTTTTTGAATCAACTGGTGCAGCAGACTGCGCATTCTTTTATAACACTTATAGAAGACGGGAGCATTGTGGTTGTCGCCGATGTTGGGATTGTCCATCATATATTTGAGGTTGCTGATAATCTCGGCGGTTTTCAAATCCTCTCCGCCTTCGGGTATCATCGGCTGGTGCATATGAAGAGCAATCGCAAAGGCACTGCGGATGTTATCGAAGCTGATGCGGCTGTGCGGCAGATATGCAGGTGCGTGGCGAGAAAGCGATTCTGCGACAAGATTTTCTGAGCCGCAAATATTTGGGATATTGCCGACGTAAGCGGGAATCGAAAGAGCCGTCATAAAGTCACCCTTTGTTCCTTATCTGCGAGTTATGCTAATTGCGAGTTAATAATTGGTCGGCATTTTAACTCGAAAGGTTTTGGTTTGTCAACTTCTGATTTATTTTGAAGGAATTTTTTTACTTATTTCATAGATGGTACTGCACCCCCGACCTATCGGGATGCAGAGATGACTGGAGTCCGTTTGCTGCTGGCAGGTAAAAACCGAGAGTGTAATCCATTAACATACGCCGGGCATTAAATCGCCAGGCAAGAGTCCGCAGGGCATGCTTGGCGATGGCGAGCCAGCGGCGTGGAATGCCCTGGCTGTCTCGCTCGTAAAATAATGGAATAACCTCTTTCTCCAGTATATTGTGCATAAATTGGATATCCAGCAGGTCCTGGTGCTGCCAATTTGAATGTTCGCTGCCTTTGCCGATGGCAAAGCCGTTATGTCCGTCATAGGCCTCAGCCCACCAACCATCGAGGACGGACAGGTTTATACCTGCATTTATTGCTACTTTCTGGCCGCTGGTTCCGCAGGCCTCAAGAGGTCTGCGAGGCACATTCAGCCACAAATCGACTCCCTGTACGAGATGTCTTGTTACGTTAATATCGTAGTTTTCGAGGAGAACAACCTTTCCAAGAAAGCGTTTGTCGCGTGTTAAGTGAAATATCTGCTGGAGGATTTGCTTGCCTTGCGCATCCTGAGGATGCGCTTTTCCGGAAAGAACGAATTGGACAGGTCGAGATGGATGATTGACTATGTAGTTAAGCCAGTTTATATCCCGTCCGAGCAAGTCGAGTCTTTTATAAGGAGCCATTCTGCGTGCACAGCCGATAGTGAAGACAGAAGGATTGAGACAATTGGCGGCTGCGTCGCAAATCTCATTGGAATCACCCCTGGCTTTTGCCTGGGCATAGGCGGTTCGGCGGACGTAATCAATCAAATGGGTTCGAAGGTACTGTTTTATTTCCCACAGTTCTGCATCGTCAATTTTAGTGGCGGCCTCCCAGAGATGCGGGTCATCCATTTTTTCTCTCCAATCTTCGCCAAGGCAGCGAGAATATAACTTGCAAAGAGGTTCTGCCAGCCAGGTGTCGGCGTGGACGCCGTTTGTGATGAAACCTATAGGGACACTTTCTTCCGGCAGTCCGGGCCAGACTTTGCGCCACATAGCACGACTTACCCTGCCGTGGAGAGCGGAGACACCGTTTCGCCACCTTGACATTTTCAGGCCCATCACGGCGGGGCAAAACGGCTCGCGATTATTTGTCGGGTCGACCCTGCCTAAAGCGAGGAGTTCTTTTTTTGAGATTTTGAGTTTTTCCCGGATTGGGTCGAGAGCGGTCTCAGCGAGTGTGGGGTCGAACCGGTCAACGACAGCGTCTATGGGTGAGTGTACTGTGAAGACGGTCATACCTGCGGCCAGCTCCCGCATATTTTCAAATGTCTGGCCGTCACGTTCCATCAGGCTGCGAGTCAGTTCGAGAACGGCAAAAGCCGTGTGTCCCTCATTGAGATGCATCACGGCGGGGTGGATACCCATAGCCGCCAGCATACGCAATCCGCCCAGGCCCAGGACTATTTGTTGTTTTATGCGTCGCTGGTTGTCTCCGCTGTAAAGCGACTTTGTGAGGGCCTTATCCTGTTCTGAGTTTCCGTCGACGTTTGTGTCGAGCAAAACGACGAGGTTTCGACCGACCCGGACCGTCCAGCCGCCGACCCAGATGTCACTTGTGTCGGTTTTTACCATAACGCGAATTGGTCGGCCATATTCGTCGGTAGTGGGTTTCAGAGGCAGGGCCCTTGTGTCGCAGTCGATGTAGTGTTCTTTTTGCCAGCCGGAGGTGTCGATGGTCTGCTCAAAGAACCCTTTGGTATAAAAGAGGCCGACTCCGACGATAGGTATTGCCAAATCCGAAGCGGCCTTGAGGAGGTCGCCGGCGAGCACACCGAGCCCGCCTGAGTAAATCGGCAGCGATTCGTGAAGACCAAATTCGGCACAGAAATAAACGACAGGGTTAATTCGCAGCGGTCCGGCATACCAGGTTCCCCAGGCATCTTCTGTTTCCAGATAACGTTTGAGTTGTTCGAGGGCGTGACTGAGCCTTGTTTCGGAAACGGGTCGTCTGGCTTTTTCTTTCAGGACCTCCGCAGCCAGCCGCGAAAGAAACTCGGCGGGATTATGGCCTACTGTGCGCCACAATTCGGGGTCAAGGTCTCGGAAGACCCTTATTACCTCCGGGTGCCAGCCCCAATAAAGGTTGTCCGCCAAATTTCGAAGTCCGCCTATAATATCGACTATATTCATCATATTTCCTTTTATAGTTTACGTGACTAATTCGCGGTAGACAGATTCTGTGCGAGCAGCGACGTTGTCCCAACTGAAGCCATAAGCTGCTTTTACGCGGCCATTGCTGCCCATCCAGCGGGCATGGTCGAAATTGCCGAAGATTTGACTGATACCCCAGCAGATTGAAGGCGGACTATCGTAGACGATATACCCATCATAACCATGGGACACCAGCTCGATGGGGCCGCCGTTTCTGGTGACCACAACCGGTTTTCCGGCAGACCATGCTTCAAGGATGACAATCCCAAAAGGTTCATTTCGACTTGGGACACAAACGACATCGCTGCTTTTGAATAGGTTAACAAGGTCTCCGTTGGGGTCCATATTGCCGAGAAAACGGACCGCATAGGCAACTCCGAGAGTGTGAGCGCGGTGTTCGAGCTGTGATTTCATATAACCATCGCCTACAAATACGAACTTTGCATTGCGACGATGATGCAGGATAGATGGTATTGCCTCGAGCAGGAGGTCGGGACCTTTTTGCAGGGCGAATCTCCCGACGAACAGCACCATCGGGTCAAGGGGGCCGATTCCATAACTGCGTCGGCAAACAGCAGGGTCGATATAACCGTCAAAACGACGACAATTGATGCCGTTGTGTACAGCGCGGAGTTTCCAATCCGGCACTCCGTACTGCTGTTTCAGCTCCTGAGCTAATGATGATGAGACAGTGACGACACGGTCGGCGTAGTAAGCGCCTTCGGCCTCGACGGAGCGGATTCGTCCCGCCTGGCCGTCGCAATGATTATTTCCGCATCTGCCGTACTCGGTAGAATGAAAGGTCATCACCGTTCGGCTTCGGCGGTCGTTCTTGGCCTGGACAATCGCCTTTGCACAGAGCCAATCGTGTCCGTGGACCACATCAAAGCGAGCGTTCTGATAGGCTTCGGTCTGCCCCATAAAGTAAACGAAGCTGTTGCACATATTATTCATTTCCGTTACAAAATCGGGGTGAAGGTTGATAGGACAACGATGGTAATGAACACTGTCGATTAGCTGGTAGGTTGACTGTCCTGCTCCGAGACGTGCGAAGATATGCACTTCGTGGCCTCGACGCTGCAGCGCAGCGGCCAACTCGGTTACGTGGACCGCCACACCTCCGACAACAATGGAATGTAAACTTTCCCACGCAAAGAAGGCGATTTTCATAGTAAGCCCCTCCTTACATATTCCACCAGTTCAGGTCGATATGAGGAAAAACCACATCGTGTATTTCAGCATCTTTTAGTTCGAATTTTTGCACCTCAATGAGTTTGTTAAGGTACTCTGTGTCACCGGCTAATGCCTCGGCGGTATCAGTGAGACATTCGAATCTTGTGACATGCGCCATAAATCTACTGATGGCATAATTTGCGGCCCGGCCGCGTGTGATAGCAAACGGCCAGTCGCTGGCCTGAAGCAATAACAGCTCGCGGGCGGCTTTCTCCAGAGTCTGGCGCAGAGCGATATTTTTGCGCCAGGGAAGATTATACGTCAGCCTGCCGAAAAGAGTTTCGCAGCGATATTCGATTTGCCACATCCAGTGAATTTTGTCATTGGTCCAGACACGGTGGTCACCGCCTTCGCCCCAGGAGCCTTCCGACAACGAGACCAGCTCATCGGGTGGGTGCTTATCGAGGTATGCTTCTGTGGTGCACAGTTGGACCTCAGGGTCGGCATTGAGAGTAAGCAGGGCATCGCGAAGGAAGCGGGGGCCTTCGAACCACCAGTGTCCGAAGAGTTCTGCATCGAAACAGGCCACCACGATACCCTGTCGGCCTGTTTGCTGATGATAATCGGCCAGCCGATTTTTGACCTGACGGCAGAAATGCTGGGCGTGCTCGTAGATTTTGCCGGGGACATCATCAGGATAATATAGTTTCTTGTCATCGAGGCCGAGTCGTGCATCCGTAACTTTCCAATATCTCAGTCCGCGACGTTCTCCCTGTTTTTTGTGAAACTCAAGATATACGCCGTCGGCAGGGTAGCCGACAATTCCGCACCATACCTGCTTGCAGATTTCTGCGTCACGGCCGAAAGCGGCCGGCGGCCAGGCACCGTTGCCGGTGACGTCAACCGCCACCGGCTCACAGAAGTTGTCCCCGTTACGGTGAGCGAAATACTGACAGCCTCCGGAGCCGGTTTTTCTGGGCCTGCCTTGGGCATTGCGTATCAGGTGTTGCTCCACAAAAAAATGAGTAAGGTTTTCATCGGCAACAGCCTGGCTGATGCTGATGCGGTTGTCTTTTGTGCCCCAGGGGATGGGCGATTTCCAGAAGCCGCCAGGGCGATATGCACCTTCGGGGAGCCATATTCCCTTAGGGTGAAATCCGAGAATTCGTTCTGAACTGTTCATCCCCGCCCGCACTTGTGCGCGAACACAGGAATCTTCCAGCAAAAGAGGCAAATATGCATGTGTGGCGCTGGAGGTGAGAATCTGAATCAGACCGCGGTTCATTCGTTTTGCAAACGCCTTCGGGATATTGCATTTAATCTGTTCGAATTGTTTGGCAAGTCCCTGGAAGAGCAGTTCCCACCTCTCTGCAAGATAGGCAAGGTGCAACTGGCCAAGACGGTTAAAATCAGCTTTGTCTGCTTTGGCGCGGTTTAGCCTGTCTGCGAGATATTGCCTGAAACCCTGTTTGAAATCTTCGTGTGCGAGCTGCTCCAAAAGAATAGGGGTCAAGCCGATAGTAAGCTGGGGATTACAGCGGAGGTGTCGGCATTCGTCGATGACGGCCAGCAGGGGCAAATAAGTTTCCGCCGCTGCTTCATACAGCCAGTCCACTCCGTGCGGCCATGTTCCGTGACGTAATACATAGGGTATATGGCCGTGCAAAACGAAGCAAAAACTGCCGATTGCCTGTCGTTTTTCATTTTTCATATAATGTCGCAATATACTGTTTTAAGTTGGTAGAGCCTTGTTCAGTTTCCGACAGTTCTGTTTACTTTTCGTAACCTGTTGTGGGCTGACGATAAAAGTGAGGTTTGGAGTTCGAATTTGCAGGCGACCTGTCCTATGCCGTTCTGGTGCATCATCTGGTGACATCGCTTCACAGCAGCCAATACGGTTTCCCAGTCACCCTCAAGAATCAAACTTCCGTTAAACTTTCGAGGCTGTATACCCAGTTGTGCGAGGCTCTGCTTGTATGAAGCCAAAGCCTGGGGGGTATCACGTCGGAAAGAGTTGGTTTTTAGTTTTAACCTTGCAAGGAGTTCCCTGACCTGGTGCCGTTCATCGATTGTCTCTGCCGGTTCAGTGTCATCCTGCAACTCGATAGGGATATTTTTATCAGCAGCTATTGCCACACTTGTTGTTCCCGGGCAGACCTGTTTATATACATCGAGGGTCTGTTCTACGATTATGTCCCAGGTGAACCGTTCGACAGCGGTTTTTCTGCCGTTTCGGCCCATCCAGCGAGCCCGTTCAAAATCGGAGAATAATGAACATACGCCCCAGGCGATTAAATCCGGTTTCGGTTCGATTTTGAGGCCATTTACATCGTTCCAGACGAATTCGCTCGGGCCGCCGTTTTGTGTCACGACAACGGGTTTGGATGCGCTCCAGGCCTCGAGCACCACGATTCCGAACGGTTCGTTTCGGCTTGGCAGGCAAATCGTGTCCGCCAGTTTAAACAGATGAATAAGTTCGTTACCGTTACGCTGGCCTATGAATCGCACAGCATGGGCGATTCCCAGACGGCGTGCACGGCTTTCCAAATCCAATCTCATTTCGCCATCGCCGAGAAAGATAAATTTGGCGTGGTTGTAAAATCTCAGGATGGAAGGAATGGCCTCGATTAAAAGGTCGGGGCCTTTTTGCCATGCAAGCCGGCCGCAGAACAGAACAGTCGGGTCCAACGGAGCAATGTTATGTTTTTTTTTGTCCTCGCCGGGGTCGGTAGCAATGTCGAAACGCGAAGGACTTACACCGTTGTAAACTACCGAGATTTTATTTTCGGGTACTTCATACATCCATTTAATTTCGTTTTTGGTTGCATGAGAGACAGCAATCACCCTGTCGGCCCAGTAGGTTCCTGCTCGTTCTTGTTCTCGGATTCGAGTTGACCTGCCGGCAGGAAATGCGTTTCCGCAGCGGGCATATTCGGTGGCGTGGATGGTCAGGATGCATTTATGGCCGCGGCCCTGTTTAATCCATATCATTGCGTTTGCTGAAAGCCAGTCATGAGCGTGAATCACATCGAAATGGCCGACGAAATCCTCGACCTCAAAGACGCGGTCAACGAATGCCCGGCACATATTGTTTACGTCGTCTACAAAATCGTGATGCGGCTGATATAAGCAGCGGTGATAATGGACGCCGTCTATCAAATCGTGAGCGGATTGTTTAGGTGCCCGCCGAGTGAAGATATGTACCTTGTGACCTTTTCTTTTCAAGGCGGCAGCAAGTTCGGTCACATGAGAAGCGATTCCTCCCACGGCCATCGAGTGCTGCGACTCCCAGGACAGTATAGCGATACGCACAGTAAGTCCCCCTTATTTCCATTGTCAAAAAGTTAATATATTCTGCATAATTGCTCGCAACAATTTGGTTCTTTCTGCCGGCGGGTTATTTTGCCATGACACAACTGATTGATAAGGGCTATACAAACCAGAAGAGATGACAGTGCGCAATAAAGGCCTCGAACGTCGGTTTTGTTTCAACGGTCGAGTTTTCGCAGAGTGCATGTCCCCACACCTCTCATTATCTGCTGCTCGAGGGAGCACAAATATGATTTCTACTCCAAGACGAACCATTGCCCCTGTTAAACCATAGCACGCTGTGCCCAAACCACCGCGGATAATCGGCGGAAACTCCCATCCAAGCATCAGGACGCGCATCATTGAACCTGCCTTCTGAACTATTCGGACAAGCTGCTCTTTTTCGGCAAATATTTCAAAGAACAGCCGGCTACCCCTTGTGCCAGGTCAAAGCGGTTTTCTTCCTTTCACGCTATTCCGTAAAAAATTTTCCCAAGACAAATCCGGGCTGTTATGCCGGCGACCCCCGAAGTAATCCGGCGAATCAGGTGATACCACGTTCTTTTTTAAGTTGAGCCTCGGCTTCGCACCAGTTTTGCTGGTCGCAGCCTGGAGGACATCCTTTTGCCTGCCAGATTTCTTTGGCCCTCCTGGCAATATCTTCGTGGCTGACAGTTTTAGAGGAGGTAACCCGTTCGCCTTTTTTGCCGCCGGGTCGTTCCATTGTCATAGTTTTTTCACTTAAGTTTTTCCTTACCATCGCGGTTCTCCTTCCGTAATTATTCCAGCAGTTTCTTTACTGCGATACCGTTGTCCTCAATTGTTTACGTATCTCATCTGTTCTATTCTGGGCCAGCGAACTCACAGAAACGCGTATCATCCTTGTCATAGATGAGACAAAACTTATCGTTAAGTTTTTTATTGGCTGCGTATCTACAAAGGTTCAACTCCGAGGTAGAAACCCGCCCATATAGCTATATTCTAAATAACAGAAAGATGAACTTCTGTAAATCGGATTATAAACTGATTTTACTATCAGGGAAATTACTTTGGATTATGTAGGATAATTTACTACACATAGAGTTTTAGCTGCTGCCCCCTGACCTTATTTAATATACTACACTGAACAAGAATGGCATTAGGCATATTTCAATGCCTGTTCGAGGTCTGTAATGATGTCCTCTGCCCGCTCAATGCCGACCGAGAGGCGCAGAAGTCCATCCGATATTCCAATCGCCCGCCTTTGTTCTGGCGGCATAGAGGCATACGTCATTGAGGCCAGATGCTGAATGAGCGATTCAACGTTGCCGAGCGAGACCGCAAGGGTACACAGCTTCAGATTGTTCACCAAACGCCGTCCTTCTTCGACACCCTCGGCTTCAAATGCGATTATACCGCCGAAGCCGCTCATTTGCCGGCAGGCCAATTTGTGCTGCGGATGCGAGGGTAAGCCGGGGTAATGCACTTTTTTGACCTTGGGGTGCTGTTCGAGAAATTTCGCAACGGCCATCGCATTGGCATTGTGGCGTTCCATTCGCAGCGCGAGCGTCCTTATGCCTCGCAGGACAAGCCAGGCAGTATGCGGTGCGATTACACCGCCGAGAATCTTGCCGGTGTGCCTGCGGATGCGGTCGATAATCGTCTGCGGGCCGATAAGCGCCCCGGCTATAATGTCACCGTGACCTCCGAGATATTTGCTTGCGCTGTGTATAACAAGGTCGACACCGTATCGTAAAGGCCGCTGATTGAACGGTGTGGCAAAAGTATTGTCCATAACCACCGTTATTTTGTTTTTGCGTGCGATTTTAGCCACTGACTCGATATCCACTATTTTCATAGTGGGGTTCGCCGGCGACTCTATGTAGAACACCTTTGTATTGGGTTTAACGGCTGCCGCATAATTATTCGGGTCGGCAGCATCCACATAGCTGATGGCTATGCCCAATGGTGACAGTATCTCATCAAGCAGGGTGTTGGTTGCCGCATATAGCGAATCGGCAGCGACAATGTGGTCGCCGGCACCAAGAAACGTAAAGAGGGTCGAAGTGATTGCGGCCATTCCTGAGGAAAAAGCCATTGCTGCGGTGCCGCCTTCAAGCTGGCATAAAGCGGTTTCGAGAGCAGACTGTGTCGGATTGCCGCTGCGGCCGTAGTAGTAGCCCGGTTGTTTTCCTGCGTGGATTGCCGCTCCCTTCTCAGCGTCCGGAAATGCGAAGACAGCGGAATTGTAGACCGGCACTGAAAGAGAGCCTAAATTGGCAGGAGGATTTGCGCCGGCGTGTACTGCAATAGTATAAATCGGGTCTTCAGCCATAAGTTTTCATCCTTAATCAGATTTTAATGGTCTAAATGATAGAAACAATCTTGCGGAATTACAACCTCAAAACCCTTGTAAATTTCAACTCCGTCGGCCCTCACATTTGCTTTTTTTAGGAAGATTGGTATCCTGATGAGCAGTTGTTATGATGCCGGTAATCTGGTTGAGGAGAGCGTATGAATAATGTGATGCTCAAAAATGCCTTTGTGGTTACCGCAAAAGGTGTTGAGCGCCGGGATATTATTCTGCGAGAAGGACGAATTGATATGTCCGGCGCCGGGATTGAATGTTCAGAGACGTTTGACCTGGCCGGCAAATATATTCTGCCCGGTTTTGTCGACATTCATATGCACGGCTACGAACTGTTTAATTTTAGTTTCGGCCTGTATGACCCCGGCAGCAACAGCTATAACAACCGCCCGGAAATTTACGAGAACGGCTTCGATAAACTCCGCAAAAGACTTCCTGAATTCGGCGTAACAGGATTTTATCTGGCATCGCTTGTCGCACCGATTGAGACCCTTCGATATTGTTACAGCCGCCTTGCTGATTATTTGGGCAGGGCGAACAATACCGCCGGCGCGAGATTGTTCGGCGGCCTGATAGAAGGCCCGTTCGTAAATCCTGAAAGGGCTGGGGCAATGAATCCCAGCCTGATATTGGAGCCGTCAAAGGAGGCCTTTGACCGTATCGAGGACAACGGCACTATCAAATTGGCCAATGTCGTGCCGGATTCAGGGGAAAAAAGTTGCAAATTAACCGAATATCTGACCGGCAAAGGGATTGTTGTCGGTGCCGGTCATACCAGTGCTACATATAATCAGGTTGCTGATGCCGTAAAAGCGGGTCTGAAGTATTGCATACATTTTACAAATCAAACGGGCGGAGCATATAAGCCCTTTGACGGCGGCGGTGCCGTCGAGGCAGTTCTCAAATTCGATGAGCTTTTTGCGGAGTTGATTATCGACGGTTATCATATCAGTCCCGATTACGTCCGCGACATTATCAAACGCAAGGGCAGCGAAAAAATCATCGGCATAACGGATTGTTCCTTTGCAGCAGGCTCATCTCTTAAAAAGTTCAAAAGCGGGGGGGTGGGCGGAGAATTCAGCGAGGACGGAAAGTATATCGCTGTCGAGGGTAAAAAGAATACGCTTTATGGCAGCAATCTTATGATGAACAGGGGCTTCGAAAATGTGCTGAACTGGCTTACCAGCGAAATGAAAGGAGTCTGGAACAACAAACATTCAGCCTTGAGATTCGAGGAGGCTCTGACGGGGGCTGCCAGGATTTGTTCGAGCAACGCCTGCCGGCTAACCGGCCTGAAAAAAGATGGTTTCGGACAAATAGCGGACAGCGCTAAAGCAGATATTGCGGTACTTGATATTACTGGCTCACAGGGCGGCTATAAAGTGCAGGTAGAATTGACGATAGTTGACGGCAGGGTTGTGTATTCCCGCCGATGACGTGCCATATTTTTCACACATTAAAAAATAGCGGGGGCAGGATTCGAACCTGCGACCTCCGGGTTATGGGCCCGACGAGCTACCAGACTGCTCTACCCCGCGGTCATTACAATTAAAATACCATAAAAAGCAATTAGTATCAATAGCGGCAAGAACGCAGTTATAAATTTTCTCTAATCCTTTCGGCAATCGTTTCAGCCATTCCGGTTTTGTATTTATATGCCGGCCATTTGTCGAAAACGCCATCGCCTGTGTTGCGAGGGATTATATGAAAATGCAGATGCTCAACGACCTGGCCGGCGGCTCTGCCGTTATTGCAGAGCAAATTATAGCCATCAGATTTTATTCCGGCAGATACGGCTTTGGCGATTTTGCCCAGCCGGGAGCAAACCTGACCTAATATTTCAGCAGGGCAGTCGTGCAATCTTTCAAAGTGTTGTTTGGGGATTACCAGGGTGTGGCCGTCGCTAATCGGGCCTATGTCCAGAAAGGCGAGAACAATATTGTCCTCGTAAATTTTTGTGACCGGAATCTGGCCTGCCGCCATTTTGCAGAAGATACAGTTTTCCCTGTTCATTTATGGTCGCTCTCCAAAGAGGGCAAATTACTGCTGTGAAGCGGTTTCGTCTGAACCGGCGCTGGCTTTTGCGGCTGGTTCGGCTTTGGCTTTTTTGCGTGTGCCTTTTTTGGTGGCGTCTTTCTTTCTGGTTTTCTTTTTCTCCGGGATATGTTCTTTGCCGACAAGCTGCAACAACGCCAGTTCCCCGTTGTCTCCTAGTCTTCTTAATGCAAGCCGAATAATCCGCGTATAACCTCCCGCTCTGTCGAGGTATCGGGGGCCGATTTCGCTGAACAATTTTCCGATTACCGTGCCTTTTCCGACGGCCTTGTTGTCTTCGTAGCTTACGATGCGGCGATTGCCGAGCATCGATATTGCCCTGCGCCGGGCTGTTAATGTGCCTTTCTTGGCCAATGTAATCAACTTTTCAGCGAAGGCCTTTACCTCTTTAGCCTTTTCGATGGTTGTGGAGATTGTTTCGTGTTCGAAAAGCGAAGCGGCCATATTACGGCGCATTGCAAGCCGGTGTGCGCTTGTTCGACTCAGTTGACGTCCTGCAATTCTATGACGCATAAACTACCTCTTGTTTATTGTATCTGCATTTCGAGAGTCAGGCCTATGTCGGCGAGCTTTCTTTTGACTTCCCGCAAGCTTGTTTTACCGAAACTTCGAATCTTCAGCAGCTCGGACTCCGTCATTTTCACCAATTGGCCGACCGTCTCTATTTTTGCCGATTCGAGGCAATTGCTGGCTCTTACCGACAATTCCAGCTCCTGAATCGGGGTATTCAATTTTTTGGTCAGACCGTCATCCGGGGCCTTTTCAGGTTTTTTCTCCGCTACCTGGTCGATAACGGTCTGGCTGCCTATCTCGAAGTACTGCACAAACGGATTGATGTGCTTGCGTAATATCTTTGCGGCCTCCACCAAAGCCATCTCAGGAGTAATAGTGCCGTTGGTCCAGACCTCCAGAATCAATCTGTCATAATTGGTGCGCTGACCCACACGGGTGTCTTCGGTAGCATAGCGGACCCGCGTGACAGGGGAGTATACCGCATCGAGCATTATTCTTCCTATTTCCTGGTCGTATCTGTTTGCGGAGGCGATTTTTTCGGAGGCAGGTATATAGCCTCGGCCATTTTCCACCTGCATTTCCATTTCAAAATTTACATCCTCAGTCAGGGTAACCAGCACAGCATCTTTGTTGACTACTTCTATGGCCGGGTCTGCAACTATGTCGGCTGCCGTTATTACGCCGGCCTTTTTCGCCGCAACTTTCATAGTCTTCGGCCCTTCGCCGTGAAGGCGAACAACCAGGTTTTTGACGTTTAAGACTATTTCGGTCACGTCCTCCATCACACCCTTTATCGAGGTAAATTCGTGGGTAACACCGGCTATTTTGATGGATGTAACGGCACTGCTTTCCAGCGAGGACAGCAGCACGCGTCTGATACTGTTGCCGATGGTGGTGCCGAAACCGCGTTCAAAGGGTTCGATGTAGAATCGGCCATATCTGTCGCTTGATACGGTTGTGTCCCTTTCAACACGAGTAGGCAGTTCAAAACCACGCCAGGTAACTCGCATATAAACCTCCTGATAATAATAACTTACGGTTATCCGCCCCGATTTATCGGGGGCAGAATATGCAAAAAAACAGCTCAAGGAAATTACCTTGAGCAAAATTCCACGATTAGCTGCTCTTCAACAGGTATCTGCACATCGTCCCTCGTAGGCAGCGCAACGATTGAAGCCTCGGGTTTTTCGCGGTCCAATTGCAGCCAGCTTTGTGTGGTGAAATTCGGGTTGCTTTCCAGTTGCTGTTTTACTTTCTTGACGCTTTTTTCCGAGCCTTTCAGGGTTACTTTGTCGCCTATTTTCGTAATATAGTCACCGACATTAACCTTGCGGCCGTTCACGTAAATATGGCCGTGGGCGATTAGCTGTTTTGCCGCCTTGCGTGACGGCGCGAAATTCAGCTTGTATATCACGTTATCCAGGCGTCTTTCAAGCAATTGCAGCAGTACCTCGCCGGTATTTCCTTTTGTCCGTTCAGCCTTATGAAAGTATCTCATAAACTGACGGTTAAACACTCCATAAAATCTTTTTACCTTTTGTTTTTCACGGAGCCGGACCGCATATTCGCCGCCCCTGCCTTTTCGCCAGCCGTGCATACCGGGCGCCAGATTACGCTGCTTTTTTTCTATAGGGCACTTGGCCGTTTCGCACCGTATGCCCTTAAGCATCAGCTTAATTCCTTCACGACGACATAACTTACAGGATGAACCTAAAAAATGTCCCATTTCTTTTTCATATCTCCAAATTTATACTCGTCTTCGTTTTGGCGGCCGACAGCCGTTATGCGGAATTGGCGTAACGTCCTCTATCGAGACGATGCGTAATCCTGTCTGCTGCAGGGCAGAGATAGCGGATTCCCGGCCTGAGCCCGGCCCTTTTACCCTGATTTCAACCTCTCGCACGCCGTTTCGGACGGCGTTTTCAGCGCAACGTAAAGCGGCCTGCTGGGCGGCAAAAGGAGTGCTTTTGCGAGACCCCTTAAAACCGACGCAGCCTGTTGAGCTTGAACAGATGGTATCGCCGTTCGTATCGGTGATGGTAATCAGCGTGTTGTTAAATGTTGCTTTTATGTGAACGACCGCCTTTACAACGTTTTTCTTGATTTTTCTTTTTATTGCCATTATTGTTTTTCCGAAATAATTAACCTCGTGCTTCCTTTACGCTCTTCTTGCCTGCCACTGTCTTTCGCGGGCCTTTTCTGGTTCTCGCATTGCTTCGCGTGCGCTGACCGCGGACAGGCAGTCCTTTTTTGTGGCGAGTTCCTCTATAACAGCCTATGTCCACCAGCCGGGCAATATTTTGCGAAGTCTGTCTACGGAGCTGGCCGCCGACAGTATAATTGCGCTCGATAATCTGAGTTATCCGGCTGAGCTCGTCTTCTGTGAGCTTGCTGGCCCTTTTGTTCTTTTCTATCTTGGCCTCTTTTAAAATCTGCTCCGATGTGTATTTGCCTATGCCGTAAACATAGGTCAGCGCAATCCATATCGATTTTTCAGCAGGAATATCAACACCAACTATACGGGGCATATCAGCTCCTCTTTTTACTGACTATTTAAAACTGCTAACCCTGTCTTTGCTTGTGCCGAGGATTCGTGCAGATTACCCGCACAACGCCTCTGCGACGAACAATCTTGCAGTTTTCACAAATACGTTTTACTGAACTTCTGACTTTCACTTTATAAAAACCTTTTTTATCAAATCAATTTCTGAGAACTATCCGGCCTTTATTCAGGTCGTATGGCGACATCTCAACCGTGACGGTGTCGCCCGGCAGAATCCGAATAAAATGCATTCGCATCTTGCCGGAAACATGCGCCAAAATCTTGTGACCATTTTCCAGTTCCACTCTGAACATCGCATTCGGCAAAGCCTCAGTCACCTTGGCCTGCACGCGTATCGTGTCTTTCTTCGGCATAAGCATCCTAAAAGCTTTTTACTGTTTTACCGTCAAAATTTCACAGCCATTTTCCACTACTGCGACAGTATGTTCAAAATGGGCTGAACATTTTCCGTCTCTTGTCACCACAGTCCAGCCGTCCTTCAGTGTTCGCACAGCACTGTTGCCGATATTTATCATCGGCTCGACCGCCAGAACCATTCCTTTTGCCAGGACAATGTCGTTTTCAAACAGTTCCTCGCTCACGAAATTGGGCAGTTTCGGCTCTTCGTGCATTTTTCTGCCGATGCCGTGTCCGACAAACTCTCTTACAACCGAAAAACCTGCTGCTTCAGTATAGTTTTGCATCTCGCCGGCTATCTGGCTCCATTTAACGGCTGGGGCAATTTTTCTTATCGCTATTTCGAGAGCGTGCTTTGTTACATCCATCAGCCTGCGGCTGATTTCCGCCGGTTTACCCAGCCCGAACGTAACGGCAGCATCCGCACAATAGCCGTTGAGCCTGGCGCCGAAATCAATGCTCACGATGTCACCGTCTTTGAGCTTGACGTTTTCGGAAGGTATCCCGTGAACCACCTGCTCATTTATCGAGATACAAATTGCTCCCGGAAACGGCCTCTTTGCATAAGGGTTGACTACGCCCTTAAACAACGCTTCGGCTCCGGCATCCGCAGTTATCTCCAGAGCTATGCTGTCCAGCCGTGCGGTAGTTACGCCCGGCTCTGCGACCTCTTGTAATTTTGAAAGAACATTTGCTACAACCACGCCTGCTTTACGCATCAATTCGATTTCTCTTCGGCTTTTAAGCGTGATAGCCATTTGTTTACTTATTCCAGGTATTCCGCTTAAACCGAAACCATCGCATCCAGGTTTTCAAATATTGCAGCAGTTACCTCGTCAGCGGTACTGTTTGCATCGATGTCGTAAACAGTGTTGTTGTTTTTATAATAAGCCACCACCGGCTCAGTCTGCTGGTGGTAGGTTTTGAGCCTTTTGGCCACCACTTCTGCGTTATCATCCGGCCGCTGCACAAGTTTGGCGCCGTCGTTATCGCATATTCCTTCAGCTTTCGGCTTTAGGTTTTCAACATGATAAACGGCGCCGCATTTGGGGCAGCTTCTTCTGCCTGCCATCCGCCGAACGATTAACTGGTCGTTTACCTCAAGATTCAGAACGGCATTTATCTTTTGACCGGCCAAAGTTAATGCTTTATCAAGTTCCACTGCCTGATTGACCGTTCTTGGAAAGCCGTCCAGCACAAAACCGCTGTCTGCGGCCTTTTTTATTGCTCCAGCCATCATTTCTACTATTATCTTGTCAGGCACAAGCTCGCCGGCGTCCATATAACTTTGGGCTTTTTTGCCTAAATTAGAGCCGGCAATTCTTTCCTGTCGTAAAATATCTCCACTGGACAAATGCACCAGGCCATATTTGGCGGCGATACGCTTACACTGCGTTCCTTTTCCTGCTCCCGGGGCGCCCAGTAGAACTATTCTCATTATGCGTAAGCTCCTTTTATCCTGCCGCTTTCGCTGAAGCCCTCATAGCTGTGCATCAACAGATTCGCCTCAATCTTCTGCACAAGGTCCAGCGAAACACTTACCACTATCAGCAATCCGGTGCCGCCCAAAAACGTTGTCAACTGCCAGCTGATTCCGAGAGATGAAGAGACAACTGTTGGAATAATAGCGATTATTGCCAGAAATGCGGCGCCGAAATAAGTCACCCTGGTCATTACCGTCTCAAGATAGTCAGCAGTTCTGCGTCCGGGCCGAAGTCCCGGAACGAAACTGCCTGAATCCCGCAGATGTTTTGCCATTTCCTTCGGCTGAAATTGCACCGTTACCCAGAAGTAGGTGAATAAAAATATCAATAACATATACATTACATTGTAGGTATAAGAACTGGGACTCAGCGCACGTTCTATGGTGTTGAACAAAGCCGACTCGGCGAAGAACTTTATTCTCGCCATTTGGCTGACTATCACCGGCGGGAATATCATAAAGCTCGATGCGAAGATTATGGGCATCACGCCGCCGTGATTGACCCGCAGCGGCAGGTAATGTCTTGCTCCGCCGTACATCCTGTGGCCTCGCATCTGTTTGGCCTGCTGAATGGGTATTCGTCTTTGGCCCTGGGTTATCAGGATTGTGCCGGCGGTTACAAATAAAAATGCTCCTACAAGGAACAGCAATTTTGCCGGCCCGATACCGCCTGATGGTGCTCCGACCCTCAAGTCGAGGTTTTGCAGCAGCATTCGCATTGCCCACGGCCCCCTGGCCACGATGCCGGCCATAATTATTAAGCTGATGCCGTTGCCTATGCCGTATTCATCTATTTGTTCGCCGAGCCACATAAGGAATATGGTGCCGGCCGTCATACTTACAATGCCCATTATCAGGGCCTGCTGGTACATACCGGCGTAGGTCAGGCCGCTGCCTCCCAGCATCTTCATATACATCAACGCCTGAATAACGCATATCGGCACTGTAAGATAGCGCGTGTATTCGTTGATTTTTTTATAACCGGTTTGGCCCTCCATACGCAGCTTTTTCAAGGCGGGGATGACTTCTCCGAGCAGCATAAGAATAATCGAGGCGGTAATATACGGCATAATTCCCATACCAAAAAGGCTGCTCTGCCGCAGTGTTCCACCGGTAAATATCTGCATATATTCGGCTGCCCTGCCCAGCGGACTTTCGGTGTCACGCGACTTGGTCATCTCAAGTATTTTTGACTGGTCAAAACCGGGAACGGGAATATGATAACCAATCCTGTATATCATCAGCAGGGCTATCGTAAACAGGAGCTTGCTGCGTAAATCAGCAATCTTAAATATGTTTGTTATCGTTCTGAGCATTTTGTGTTTCTCAATATTTTTTTATTTGCGTCGTGTTAATTGGATATAATTTTTGTTGTTCCGCCGGAGGCTGTGATTTTGTGTTCGGCGTTTTTGCTGAATTTGTGAGCCGTTACCAGCAGTTTTTTTGTCAGCTCGCCGTTGCCGAGAATTTTTACCCTGCTTTTAAGGCCGTTAATCAAGCCGGCATCGGACAACTGCTCTATCCCGACCTCGGTGTTGTCGTCGAATCTTTCTAATTGTGATATATTTACAGTTTCATATCGAGAGGCGAATTTATAGTTGCTAAAGCCTCTCTTGGGCAGTCTCCTGAACAGCGGCATCTGACCGCCTTCAGCAAGTATTCTCAATGCTACGCCCGACCTGCTTAGACAGCCTTTATTGCCTCGACCGGAGGTTTTGCCGTGACCGGAGCCGCTGCCCCGCCCGATGCGTTTACGGGCCTTGTGACTGCCTGCGATACAGGTTATTTCATGATTCATCATTGGCTATTGTCACCGCCTTTTTATCACCTTGACTTACAAACTCACGCCGCGAAGAGCGGCGATAGTCTCTTTATTTTTTAGTTTTAACAGGCCGTTCAAGGTCGCCTTGAGAACGTTCTTGGCGGATGTGCTGCCGTAAACTTTTGTCAGAACGTCCTGCACGCCCGCATATTCCAGCACCGCTCTGGCGCTTGAGCCTGCGATGACTCCTGTGCCGGGGCTGGCGGGAACGAGGACTATTTTCGTTGCGCCGAATTTGCCGATAACCTGGTGCGGGATAGTTCGGCCAACCAGAGTTATTTTATACAGGGTTTTTTTGGCGTCTTTTACGCCCTTTTCAACCGCCATAGGGACCTCGTTGGCCTTGCCGTAGCCTATGCCGACCGTGCCTGTACGGTCGCCCACAACAACCAACGCCCCAAAGCTGAATCGCCGGCCTCCCTTGACGACTTTGGCACAACGATACACCTTTACAACGGTGTCCTGAAAGGGCTGTTCCTCCTGAAAGGCTAAATTTGCTGCTTTAACTTCCAAATTTTTCTCCACGTTTTGACAATTTAGTATTATTTAGAAAATCAAACCTGTTTTTCTCGCTGCTTCAGCCAGGGTTTTTACTCTGCCGTGAAATTTATATGACCCTCTGTCGAAGCAAACGCACTTAATGCCGACGCCAATCGCCTGTTTAGCAATTGCTTCGCCCACGATTTGAGCGGCCTTTTTGTTTCCGCCGATGCTCAACTGATTACGCAGACTTTTTGTCTTTGTGCTTGCTGAAACCAGCGTTGCTCCCGCAATGTCATCTATAATCTGGGCATAGATATGCCTGTTCGAGCGAAACACCGACAGTCTCGGTCTCTCGCGTGTTCCGAAAACCTTCTTTCGCACGTGATATTTGCGCCTAAGCACCGCTCTTTTTAACCTGTCAAGTCGCATAAAGCTTAATTCTAATACCCTTATCAGTTGTTAATTTTTATGCACTCGTTGTTCCTGAAGTAAATGCCTTGCCGACCTTGCGTTTTACATATTCGCCGGCATAACGAATGCCTTTGCCTTTATATGGTTCGGGCGGTTTTGATTTTCGCACCTCGGCGGCGAACTGGCCCAGAACACATTTGTCGACACTTGAAAGCGTGAACTTGGCCGGCGTTTCATCGCCTTTTGTTGCCGGTGTTTCAATGGTCACTTTTATGCCCTTTGGTACCGGAAAGTCTACTGTGTGAGCGAAACCAAGCTGAAGGATTAATTTGCCGCCCTGTTCTTTAACGTTGTAACCTGTGCCGTATATCTCCAGAGACTTCTTATAACCTTTACCGACGCCATCTACCATATTGGCAATCAAGGCTCGTGTTGTGCCGTGCAGTTCCTTGTGCTGTCGGCTCTCCGGATTTTCATTTTCAACGACTACCTGGCCGGCGGAATTGTCAATTTTGACCTTTATCCCCTCTTTGCAGTCAATATGCAGATTACCCAGCGGCCCGGAGACCTTTATCCGTGAGCCTTCCTGCTCAACCTTTATTCCCTTTGGGATTATAACTGGTTTTTTTCCGATACGACTCATCAGCTTACCGTACAAAATATTTCGCCGCCGATTTTGGCCTGGCGGCAGTTTCTGTCACTCATTATTCCCTTACTTGTTGAAACGATTGCTATACCCATACCGCCTAAAACTCGCGGCAGTTTGTCAACCGGTGAATAAAGCCTTCTGCCGGGCTTACTTACCCTTTTTATTTCGCTGATAACAGGCTCGCCGGCAGGGTCATATTTTAAGGTAATTCTCAATATTCCCTGGTTGCCGTCGTCTATACGCTCAAAATCAGTGATGTAGCCTTCCTGCTTCAGCACCGCAGCTACGCCTTCGCACATCTTCGACGCCTTGATAATAACCTGCTTTTGTCTGATTCGAACAGCGTTGCGAATCCTCGTCAGCATATCAGCTATCGGGTCGCTTAAACTCATAAATAAAACTCCACCTCAATCCTGTTAAAACAGGACTGCGACGTTAAATAATCTACCAACTGGCCTTTCTTACTCCGGGTATTTTCCCTTCGTTTGCTAATGTTCTAAAGCAAATCCGGCAAAGTTTGAACTTGCGATAAACGGCTTTTGACCTTCCGCAAAGCTCACAGCGAGTGTACTCTCTAACGTGAAATTTTTGTTTTCTTTTTGACTTGTTTACAAGCGCTTTCGTTGACATTCACACACTCTGAATAATTATTACCTTTTAATTTTCTGCTTCCGTTTTCCTGAACGGCATACCCAGCAGCTCCAGCATTTTCCTTGCCTCATCATCGGTATTCGCCGTCGTTGCAAAAGTTATGTTCATACCCTGCTGAAATTCCACCTTGCCGGCGTCTATTTCAGGAAAAACCGTCTGTTCGGTCAGGCCCATCGAATAATTTCCTCTGCCGTCGAAGCTCTTCGGGTTAAGACCTCTGAAATCTCTTACACGTGGTATGGCAAGACTTATCAGCCTGTCCATAAATTCATACATCCGCACGCCGCGAAGAGTGACCTTCAGGCCGGTCTTATCGCCTGCCCGAACCTTAAAATTGGAAACGCTCTTTTTGGCCTTGCACACAATCGGCAGTTGTCCCGAAATCATCGTCAGGTCTGTCCTGGCCAGCTCGAGAAATTTCTTGTCCTGTGTTGCTTTTCCGACTCCCATCGAAATAACGATTTTCTCCATCCGCGGCACAGCCATCGGGTTCTTGTAGCTGAATTCCTTTATTAGCTCAGGAATTATTTTCGATTTATATAAATCTTTCAAACGCGCCATTTTTATCTCGTTTAAGTCTTGGCAGCCTGCCTGACGGTGTTTATTTCAGTGCCGTCCGCAGCAATACGTTTTTTGCTGCCGTTTTCTTTTATTTCATAGTGGACCCGGCTTCCCTTTGAGGTCTTGGGGTTTACCGGCAGCACATTACTTATATGTACCGGCTGTTCGATATTTAGCCGGCCTCCCTGCGGGCTTTTGCGGGAGGGTCGAACATGCTTTTTGGCCGTATTATGTCCCTGGATTATGACCTTTTGCTCCTTCGGCATCACCCGCAAAACTTTTCCGACGGCGCCTTTATGGTCGCCGGTCATAATCTCAACTGTATCGCCTTTTTTTATGTGTAAAGCCATTTTCTTTATACCACCTCACTTGCCAGCGAAATAATCTTCATATAATTCTTTTCACGGAGCTCACGGGCCACCGCGCCGAAAATTCTTGTCCCTATCGGGTTGCCCTCATTATCAATCATCACGGCGGCATTGCTGTCAAATCTCACATAGCTTCCATCATCCCGCTTGACAGGATGTTTGGTCCTTACGACAACGCATTTGTGTACCTTCTTGTCATCTAACTGACAGGTCGGCAGCGATTTTTTTATCGCAACGCAGATAATATCTCCTATACTGGCAACAGAACGGGTGAATTTACCTCGGGCTCCGCTTTTTCCAAGCACCCTGATGCACTGTGCCGACCTTACGCCTGAATTGTCGGCTATATCCAACATTGTTTCTTGCTGAATCACTTCCGTTTGCCCTTTTATCTAATCTTCTTTTGTCGCTTTTTCAACAAGCTTTACTAATCGCCAGCTTTTGGTCTTGCTGTAAGGTCTGCACTCACAAATCTCGACAACATCGCCGACACCGGCCTGATTAAGCTCATCGTGAACGCCTAATATCGTTTTCTTCTTTATATATTTGCCGTATTTAGGATGTTTCACTAATCGGTCAAAGGCGACCTTGATGCTCTTGCTGCCGCTTTTGCTTGTTACCCGGCCTGTTAAAGTTTTCAAATCCTGTTCCTGCATTTTTTCCCAATCGTCGATAGCAAAAACCTTATCTTCTTTCACGAATTACCGTATTGAGTCTGGCAATATCTCGCCTTACATTAATCACAGCCTTGGAATTCTCCAGTTTCTCGGTAACAGCCTGTGCCCGCAGCTCGAACAGATGCTTCTTAAGCTCATTTAGCTTATCTTCAAGCTCATCAAGGCTCATTTCGCGATATTGCTGTGCTTTCATTTCACGATTTTCCTGATTACAAAGAGTGTCTTCTTTTGACAAACCTGCATTTTACCGGCAGCTTGTGTGCCACCCTGGACAGCGTTTGTTTCGCCACCTCTTCGGTCACTCCGCCTACCTCATACATTATCATACCGGGCCTGACTCTGGCGGCCCAAAATGCCGTTTCACCCTTGCCTTTGCCCATTCGTGTTTCCAGCGGCTTGGCGCTTATCGGTTTATGCGGGAATATCCGCATATAGACTCTGCCTTCGCGATGCAGGTAATGCGTTGCTGCGACTCTGCCGGCCTCTATGCTCTGAGCGCTTACCCAGCTTGTCTCCAGCGACTGCAAACCGTATTCGCCGAATGCCACAAAGTTGCCTCTCGAAGCATTGCCTTTCATTTTGCCTCGCTGGCTCTTGCGGTACTTGACTCTTTTCGGCATCATCGCCATTTATCAAATCCTTACTCTTCAGTTATCCAATTTCGCCTGCTGGCTTTTCTACACTCTTTTCGGGAGGTTTTCTCTGGCCTCTGGGGGCAGGCCTTCGCTCTCGTCTTGGCCTTGACCTGTTCACATCATCAGGTCTGTTGTCTGCCGATGGGCCTCCACCTCGTCTCGACGGGCGGTATTGTGGGCCCCTTGCCTCGATTTCTTCTCCGTATTTGCCTTTGTAAACCCAAACCTTGATACCGATAGCTCCGTATGTTGTTCTGGCAGTTGCCGTAGCGTAATCCACATTGGCGTCAAGGGTATGCAACGGGATACTTCCCAGTTTTTGCGTTTCACTGCGGGCGATTTCCGCTCCTGCCAGCCGGCCTCCGCACATAATCTTGACTCCCTTGGCGCCGGCGGCCATCGCTGCTTCACAATATTGTTTCATTGTGCGCCTGAATGAAGCACGTTTACCCAGTTGTTCGGCAAGTGCTTCAGCTATCAGAAAAGCATTCAGGTCGGGTTCTTTTATCTCAATGACATTGACACTTATCTTTCGGCCTGTCATCTTTTCAAGTTCTTCACGCAAAATATCAATTTCACCGCCGCGCGGGCCAATAATCATTCCCGGCCGGGCGCTGTGCAGGGTTATTTTGACCTCGTTACGTGTCCGCACTACTTCGGTCTTCGCCACGCCGGCCTTGTTTATCTGGCGATTATATTTTTGGTCGACGTACTTACGAATCTTCTGGTCTTCAATGAGGAAATTGCCGTAATCGGCTTTTGAAGCAAACCATGTGCTTTGCCACGGCAGCGTTATTCCTGTCCTAAATCCTGTTGGCGATGTTTTCTGACCCATAACTGTTTGTTTTTTACCTCGTCGTTCTGAAAATTCCGGTTAAATCTGTGCCACTGTTACATATATATGGCAGGCTTTTTTACGAATAGCATGTGCTCTGCCTCTGTCCTTTGCTCTAAATCTTTTTGTGCCGATTCGCACGCCCGCATCATCGACCCATGCCTGTCGGACGTAAAGATTATCAACGTCAGCCTGCTGCTCATCGGCATCTGCAACGGCGCTTTTTAAAATCTTGTCGACCATTGGTGCTGCACGTTTCCTCGTAAACTTCAGGATATCCATCGCATCCTGCACCGGTCGACCGACTATCAATTGTGTAACCAGCTTTGCCTTGCTGGCCGAACCTGGTGCATAACGATAAGATGAACGCCATTCAGCCAGGTCGTTTACGTCAACAGACAAGGCGGTTGCCAGCCGCTGAATGTCCTCTTTTTGCGGTGCTGGCTTAAAAAGTCCCTTCTTCCAGTTCCTTACAGCCGACACAGCCTGTTTTTTATCGAAGCTGCCTCTGACAAGCTGACCGGCCAGTTGTTCAATGCTGGCTTTCTGCTGTTTGCAAAATTCATTCAGTCTGTTAACGTTTAACATACTAAACCACTTCTACTTTTTTAGTTGAGTGTCCTCTGAATATTCTTGTTGCCGAGAATTCGCCGAGCTTATGTCCTACCATATCCTCGGTAATAAAGACCTTGTGGAATATCTTGCCGTTATGCACCATAAAGGTATAGCCCACAAACTCCGGGATTATCGTGCATCTTCTGGCCCAGGTTTTGATTGGCTCCCGGGAGCCGGAAGCTATCTGTTTCTTTACCTTCACAAGCAGTTTTTCATCGATGAACGGTCCTTTTTTAAGTGATCTTCCCATAGTTCAATAACTGTTTACAATACCAATTGTCCTTGTCTTATATTTTTCCGCCTTCGAATAATTCTTTTGCCGCTCGGTTTTCGCGGACTTCTTGTTTTGCCGCCCTTTGCCAGCACTCCGGTAGGGGAGCAGGGGTGTCTGCCGCCGTTTGACCGGCCTTCGCCGCCGCCTAACGGGTGAGAAACCGGGTTCTGTGCCTTGCCTCTTATATGAGGCCTGATGCCCATATGACGTTTCCGTCCTGCTTTGCCGATGCTGATGTTCTGGTAATCAGAGTTGCTCAACTGACCGATTGTCGCCCGGCATTCCTTGCGAACCATACGCATTTCGCCGCTTGGCAGCAGGATAGTAACCCAGTTGCCTTCTTTGGCCACGATTCTCGCCGCATCGCCGGCGCACCTGACGAGTTTACCGCCTTGGCCTGCGGTCATTTCAATATTGTGAATTTCAAGACCGGCGGGAATCAATTCAAGAGGCATTGCGTTGCCCGGCTTCGGTTCACAGGAGGTCCCGCTTTCCAAAGCATCGCCGACCTTTATACCCATCGGCGCCAGTATGTATCTTTTTTCTCCGTCAACGTAATTAAGCAGAGATATATAACAATTTCTATTGGGGTCATACTCAATCGACACAACCTTTGCGGGAACGCCGTCTTTATCTCTTTTGAAATCTATGATGCGGTAAATCTTTCTTGCTCCGCCGCCCTTGAACCTTGTGGTGGTAAAACCCCCGTGGTTTCTTCCGCCGGACTTTTTTATCCGTGTGCACAGGGATTCTTCCGGCATAGTTGCGGTCAGCTCCGCATAATCATTCACAGAGCCGGCCCTGCGTCCCGGACTCGTCGGTTTATAATAGCGAATACCCATATTTACTGCCTTCGCATTTCGTCTTTAGAACAAGTCTATATGAAAATCTGGTTTCAGGAAGACAACCGCCTTTTTCCAGCTTGATGTCGCACCGAAGTTCCGTCCTTTGCGACGAATCTTGCCTTTATGGTTGGCTGTCCTGACTTTTCGCACCTTAACGTTATATATCTTTTCCACGGCATCTTTTATCTGCGTTTTATTGGCATTTTTATTTACTTCGAAAGGGTACGCACCTTTGGTATTTGCCAGGTGTGTTCCCTGCTCTGTAACTAAAGGCCGAATTATTATATTATAGTAATCCACGTTAATATCCGTTAATTCTCGCTGGTTTTGCCTTCATTCAAAAGAGACAAAAAAGCCTCTTTGGTAAAAAGCATTTTACTGTGGTTGCAGATGTCACCGGCATTAAGCTCCGCCACAGGCATAACCGTTATCCTCGGAACGTTCCTGGCTGACTTATATAAATTGGCGTCAAGATTGCTTGTTGTAACCAGGCAGCTTCGCTCAATCTTGAGGTTCTCCAGTATTTCCACAAAATCTTTTGTCCGGGGCTTCTCGAAAGTAAGTTCGTCAATCAGCACGACGTTATTGTTCAGCAGTTTCACCAGCACCGCCGAGTTTCTGGCCAGTTTCCTCTGTTTTTTCGGCATTCGCTGACTGAAATCTCTTGGGATTTTGGCGAATGTAACGCCGCCGCCGACACGCTTGGCGGTTCTGATATTGCCGACACGGGCATTTCCTGTTCCTTTTTGCCTGAACAACTTTCTCGTGGAGCCTTCCACAAGACTTCTGTTTTTGGTCGCAGCCGTTCCAACCCGCTTATTGGCCTGGTGTCTCACAATCGCCTGCTTAAGCAGCGCATACCTTACCCTGCCGCCTAAAGTCGCTTCATTGACTTTCAGAGCATCAATTTCTTTACCTGCCTTGTTGTAAACCGCCACCTTTATCATCATTTAACCTTTTGCACTGCGCACCGTAACATAACTGCCCGCAGCGCCGCTCACAGGACCCTTAACAACCAGCAAATTTTTTTCCTGGTCTATCGAAACCACTTTGTGGTTCTTCGTTGTAACCCGGACGTTGCCCATATGACCCGACATCCTTTTGCCTTTCTTGATGTTTCCGCCGTGTCCCCGGTCTGTCCCGTGACCTGATTGAGAACCGGCCGACCTGTGCTTGCGCTCCGTTCCGTGCGAACCCGGCATACCGCCGAATCTGTATCGTTTCATAACACCGGCAAAACCTTTGCCTTTGCTTACCCCTGTTACGTCAACAGCCTTGATGTCCGCAAATGCCGAAACGGTAATTGAATCGCCGACTTTATATGCCGGCTCTTCACCGCCAGGCAGACGCATCTCTTTGACGTATTTTTTCGGTGTTGTTCCGGCTTTTTTGGAATGGCCGACCTCGGGTTTTTTTCGGCGAATCGCCTTTATCTCATCGTAGCCTAACTGAACCGCATTATAACCGTCGATTTTGACAGTCTTGACCTGCATAACAATGCAGGGGCCGGCCTGTATGACCGTAACGGGTAGCAAGCTCCCTTGTTCGTTATACACCTGTGTCATTCCGATTTTTTTTCCTAATAGCATCTGCATTGGTTTAAGCCTTGATTTTTACAAAAACACCGGCTGGCACAACCAGCCGATTCAGAACTTCGACCGTTCTCGCATTGGCCTCGTAAATGTCAATCAGCCTTTTATGCGTTCTTAACTCAAACTGTTCGCGAGACTTCTTGTCGACATGCGGACTTCTTAAAACCGTATATCGTTCAATACGCGTCGGCAGCGGAACAGGACCGCTCACACGGGCATTCGTCCTTCGGGCATGTTCCACTATCTCCTTGGCAGATGCATCCAGTGCTCTGTGGTCGTAAGCCTCCATCCTGATTCTTATTCTTTCCGTTTCACCTGCCATAATCTTTCCTGTTTATCGCAGCTTTTTGTCAGACTAAACGCTTTTTCGCTCGTTCTTTAAAACTGGTAAAAACCTAAAATATATCAAGTTACAGGCGGAATACCAAGCAAAAATTTACTTTGAAATATAGTTTTTTTTGTGCCGAATTACCTTACTTGATTTTTGGGCAGGAAAGGCTTTTTTGCCCTGAACCGCTCTGGTTCAGGGCCGCCTTCCTTAAAAACCTGGGGTTACAATGCTCCTAACCGCTTAACTGCTATTTTATCGGTCTTGGTATACCCCTGTACTTAATAAAACAATTTTTCCTAAACCATCCTTGAATATATACTTACGATATGTTACAGCCCAACTATGTCTACGCAAAGCCGTCCTTGGCAATGCTCGCTGCGGCTGAGTTTCGGTAATATAGCGATAATGCTTTTTATTGTCAATAGCATAAAATATAAAAAATCAAATCTTTATTTTTTAAATAATAATCTTACCGGCTATTTGTTCTGGCACCCTCTCATAACTCAAAGGCTCCATCGTAAATGTTCCTCGGCCGGCTGTCAGACCCCTGATTTCGCTCGAATAACCGAACATCTCCGCCAAAGGCACCTTCGCATCGATTATTTGCATATTCCCGTGCGACCTGCTGTTCGTAATAATTCCTCTTTTGGCAAGCAAATTTCCCTGAATCGCCCCGAAATTGGCCTCCGGAACAACCACCTGAAGCCGCATTATCGGCTCAAGCAGAACCGGGCCTGCCTCTTTTATCGCCTTTTCAACGGCAATAGCCGCCGCCTGCTCAAAAGCCAGTTCTGAGGAGTCAACCGAGTGAGATGAACCGTCCAGTAAAATGATTTTTACCCCAAGAATAGGATAACCTGCCAGCACACCGCAGGTCAGGGCATTTTTACTCCCTGCTTCTACCCCGGGAATGTACTCTTTTGGCACTGCACCGCTAATGACCTTATTCTGAAATTCAATGTCGCGGCTCCAGTGTCCGTCTTCTCCGAATAAAGGCTCAACTGTCAGAACAACATGCCCATATTGACCGCGACCGCCTGTTTGTTTTATAAACTTGCCTTCCGCCTTGGCCTTTTTTGTAATGGCTTCCTTGTAAGCAACCTTGGGAGTGCCGATTCTTACACCAATTCCCATCTCTTTGATAAGTTTATGACCGAGCACCTCCAGATGAAGTTCTCCCATCCCCGCAATGATTGTTTGCCCCGTTTCAGAGTCGTATTTGTATTCGAAAGTCGGGTCTTCGCGTCTTAAATCATGCAGCCCCTCCAGCAGTTTCCCTTTGTCTGCCGATGTTAGAGGTTCTATCGACATACTAATGACCGTTTCAGGAAAGCTTATACTTGGCAGGCACACAGGGTTTCTTGTATCGCAAATCGTATCGCCGGTGAGAGTATCCTTTGGTCCTACCACCGCAACAATATCGCCGGCAACAGCGGAATCCACGATTTTCCGCTCGCTGGCGTGCATCTCGAATATTCTTGTAATATTTTCTTTCTTGCTTCGATTTGCAATCAAAACTCTGCTGCTGCTTTTTAACGTCCCCTGATAAATCCTCAGGAAATTCAGGTCGCCGTGTGCATCGCTGATAATCTTGAAAACCAGCGCAACCAAATGGCCGTTTTTGTCGCATTTGACCGTTATTTCCTTATTTTTGTCAGTTAGCTTGTGCACAATTATAGGAGGCTTATCTAATGGAGAAGGCAGATATTTTGTCGCGCCATCGAGTAGTTTTTGAACTCCGATATACTTCAGTGCCGAACCGGCAAATACCGGCTGCAATTTCCCGCTTAATGTCCCTTTTCTGAGGGCCCTGTCGATTATTTCCTCGCCTATTTTTTCGTTGTGAACATAAAGGTTCATCATTTCTTCATCGTGCTCGGCAGCATGTTCAAGCATTTGGTGCCTGTATTTTTCAACCTGCACCTGCAGCTCCTTTGGTATTTCGGTTTCCTTAAAGGTTACGCCAAGATTTTCGCCGTCATAAAAAACCGCCCGCATTGTTATAAGGTCTATTATCCCTGAAAACGAGTTTTCAGCCCCGATAGGCAATTCAACTAAAATAGGGTTGGCCAGAAGTTTGCTGCGTATGCTTTCGATTGTCATTTCGAAATCGGCGCCGACCTTGTCCATCTTGTTTATAAAGAAAAGGAAAGGCAGGTTGTATTTCAGTCCCTGCCGCCAGACAGTTTCGCTCTGTGCCTGAACGCCTTCGCTTGCATCCAGCACCAGCACGGCCCCGTCGAGCACACGTAGCGACCTCTCGACCTCGGCCGTAAAATCTATATGACCGGGAGTGTCGATGAGATTGATTTCAAAACCATTCCAGAAAAATTTGGTCGCAGCCGAGGTTATGGTAATGCCTCTTTGCTGCTCTTCTTCGAGGTAATCCATAACCGCCGTCCCGTCATGCACCTCGCCCATTTTATATGTTTTGCCTGCGTAGTAGAGTATGCGTTCGCTCACCGTTGTCTTGCCGGCATCGATATGAGCTATGATTCCGATATTTCTTACTTTTTCCAGAATATTCGCCATAAGTTTCTATGCTCACCGTATAAAAAAACTGCCACGGCCATTTTTAAACAAGCCGTGGCAATTTTATAGGATAATTTCTTACCACGCAAAATGTGCGAATGCCTTGTTGGCATCAGCCATTTTGTGAATATTTTCCCTCGTGGTCATTGCACCGCCGCGCCCGTTATACGCCTCTATCAGTTCAGCTGCCAGTCTTTCACACATAGGTTTGCCTTTTTGACTCCTGGCGGATTCTATTATCCATCGAATCGCCAGTGACTGCTGCCGCTTTGAGTTCACCTGCATCGGCACCTGATAGCTGGCCCCGCCCACCCGCTTGCTGCGGACTTCTATCAGCGGTTTCGCATTGCTTACCGCCTTCTCGAACAATTCGACAGGGTCAACGTCCTTTGTTTTTTGTGCTATGATATTTATGGCATCGTAAAAAATCTTCTCTGCAACGCTCTTCTTGCCCTGCCACATCAGGCAGTTAATAAACTTTGAGACAAGTTTATTATTGTATTTTGGGTCGGGTTTTAACTGCTCCGCCGAAGCGGTACGTTTTTTAATAGCCATTATTTCGCCCTTTTCGCACCATATTTACTCCTGCCTTGTTTGCGATTGGCCACGCCCGCGGAGTCAAGAACGCCGCGAATAATGTGATATCTCACGCCCGGCAGGTCTCTGACTCGTCCGCCGCGAACAAGAACGGTGCTGTGTTCCTGAAGATTGTGGTCAATGCCCGGTATGTAAGCGGTAATTTCTGTCCCGTTTGTCAGCCTCACGCGCGCAATTTTCCGCAGCGCCGAGTTGGGTTTTTTGGGCGTTTGCGTCCTCACAATCAGGCATACACCTCTTCTCTGCGGCGAACCGCTGATTTCGGACATTCGCTTTTTGCCCTTTGATTTTAGTCTCGGACGTCTCGCTAACTGATTTATTGTAGGCATAACTTATTTCCTGTTTTGGTTCTAAAAACTAACAATTCTTACTCAATTCCCAGCGCCTCTTTTACGGCCGCCTCTGCCCTTGCCTCTGCTGTTTTGGCCTCTTTAAGTTCCGATATTTCTTCAAGCTGCTTTGGCAGCGGCGCCTCTGCAAGGTGTTTGACCTTCATTTCCAGATAGGGCTTGAAAGCCGTGCCGGCCGGTATCAGATGTCCCAGTATAACATTTTCCTTCAAGCCGCACAATCTATCAATTTTACCAGCCAGCGCCGCCTCCGTCAAGACCTTTGTTGTTTGCTGGAAGCTGGCAGCGGCGATAAAGCTTTCCGACCGCAGAGACGCCTTCGTTATTCCCAGAAGCAGCGTCTTGGCTGTCGCGGGTCTCGGCTTTTTGCCCTTTACCGCTGTTCCGCCGATAGATTCAATCTTTTCATTGAAGCTGTTAAACCTTTCTTTGCTGATGACGTCTCCGACCGCCAGTTGAATGTTGTCGATAGTCATTTTTTCCGCATCTCCCAGCGAAACTATCTTGATGCTGTCAGCCAGTCTTTCATTTTCTTTCCTGAAAATGAATTTATCTACGACCTCGCCCGGCAGGGATGTGCTGTCTCCGACAGAATCGATTTCTATCTTGCGCATCATTTGAGAGCAGATAATCTCGATATGCTTGTCGTCTATGCCGACGTTTTGTGAGCGGTAGACGTTTTGAATTTCCGCTATTAAATATCTTTGCAGCGCCTCTTCGCCTTTGACTCGCAGGATATCGTGCGGCACCAGCGGCCCGTCCGTAAGCGCATCTCCCGCCTCTACTCTGTCGCCGGTGTGAACGTTCAGATGTCTGTCACGCGGAACATGATGCTCTTTTTCCATACCGCTTTCGCTGCGAATTGTAATCGTCATTTTCCCTTTACGTTTGTCGCCTCGAAGCTCGATTCTGCCGCTGATTTCTGCCATCGCCGCAGGGTCTTTTGGCTTGCGCGCCTCGAAAACCTCCGTCACTCTGGGCAGGCCTCCCGTAATATCCTGTGTTCCCGTGGTTGCTCTCGGCTGATGGGCCAGCAGTTCGCCCGCCTGCACCTGCTGTCCCTCGACAACCTCGATTCTCGCTCCTGCCGGCAGATAGTGAACGTCAAGTATCTTGCCGTTGCTGTCTTCTATAATAATCTGCGGGTGCTTGTCGCCTTTATGCTCGATGACTATCGGCTTGCCGGGCTGCCCTTTGCGCTCCTCCTCCACCCGAATTGTCTCGCCTTCCGCAATATCTACGAATCTGATAAGGCCCGGCACCTCCGCCAGAATGGGTGTGCGGTGCGGGTCCCACTCGAATAACAACGTCCCCTCTTTTACCTCCTGACTATCCTTGATTGCAACAATGGCACCGTAAGGCACCTTGAATCTGTCAAGCTCTCGCATCTTGGCGTCAAGGATTGCAATTTCCCCGTTTCGCTTTAGCGCTATTGTCTGTATATTGCCGTCGCTCCGCTTTATAGTAACGGCATTTATGTCACGGTATTGAATTTTTCCTGCTTGGGTTGCCCTTTGTTCCCGCTCAAGTATTGTCCTTGATGCAATACCGCCTGTGTGGAATGTTCGCAGCGTCAACTGGGTGCCGGGTTCTCCTATTGATTGTGCCGCTATTATGCCGACCGCTGTGCCTTCTTCAGCAAGGCGGAATGTGCTGAGGTCCCATCCGTAACACTTCGCACAAATCCCGAAAGCACTGTCGCAGGTCAGCGGGCTTCTGATTCTGATTGCGTCGAGCCCCAGTGCCTCTATCTTCGCCGCCGCCTGAGGAGTTATGACCTCATTCTCGCGGACAATCATCTCGTCCGTGATTGGATTGCGAATGTTGTCTCTCGCGGTTCTGCCGACGATTAGCTGGGAAAGCGGTATATCTACCTGCTCGCCTCTGCTTATAGTGCTTTTGGTGATTCCCTGCAAAGTTCCACAGTCATACTCCGTTATAATTACGTTCTGCGACACATCGATAAGCTTTCGGGTCAGATAGCCGGAGTTCGCCGTTTTCAGTGCCGTGTCCGCCAGTCCCTTGCGGGCGCCGTGAGTGGAGCTGAAATATTCCAGAACCGTCATACCCTCGCGGAAATTCGACTTAATAGGCGTTTCAATGATTTCGCCGCTCGGCTTGGCCATCAATGCACGCATTCCCGCAAGCTGCTGTATCTGGTCCACGCTGCCTCTGGCGCCGGAATCGCTCATAACAAATATCGGGTTGATATACGGCGTGCCGTCCTCTTTGGTGTCGTTCTTGAGTCCCCGCATCATCTCGTTGGTAACGGCCACGCGGGCGTGCGTCCACGCATCAATGACCTGGTTGTACCTTTCGCCTTCCGTCAAAACACCCGCCTGATAATTCTTGTAGATTTTTTTGACCTTCTTTTCTGTCTCGTCGATAATCTCCTGCTTTTTGGCGGGTATCTTCAAGTCGGTAAGGCCAAAACTCAGACCAGAAAGCGTGGCATATTTGAAGCCGGAATCCTTTATTTTATCGAGCAGGTTTACCGTTGCGGCATTGCCGGCAATATTAAAGCAGTCGCTGATTACCTGGCTTATCTTCTTCTGAGACATTGTCATATTATAAAACGGCATTGACTCGGGGAGCATATCGTTGAACATACATCTGCCGACCGTTGTTGTAATTAACGTCGGTTTACCGGAATATTTTAGACTTCTCGCCTCGGTTGTCTCGGGTTCCACGACCGGCTTGTAAATTCGTACTTTAATCTTTGTATGAAAGCCGATTTTGCCTAACGAGTAAGCCATCATCGCCTCGAAAGTGTCCTTAAACACCGGCTCCTCTTTGGGGGCGCCTTCCTTTTCGCTCGGATACATAAAAGTGAGGTAGTAGTTACCCATCACCATATCCTGCGATGGCCCGACCATCGGAGAGCCGTTGGAAGGCGAGAAAATATTGCCGGTGGTCATCATCAGCGTATGCGCCTCAGCCTGTGCCTCGATGCTTAATGGAAGATGAACCGCCATCTGGTCGCCGTCAAAGTCCGCATTGAACCCCTTGCACGCCAGCGGATGAAGCATAATGGCATTGCCTTCCACAAGAATCGGCTCAAATGCCTGGACACCCATTCGGTGCAGCGTCGGAGCGCGGTTCAGCAGAACCGGATGCTGATGTATTACCTCTTCCAGAATGTCCCATATTTGCTCGTCTCGCCGTTCAATCATTTTTTTGGCGCTCTTGATTGTATCGGCCAGACCATGTTGTTTCAGCTTGCGAATAATGAAAGGCTGATAAAGCTCCAACGCTATCTTCTTCGGCAGCCCGCACTGATTCAGTTTGAGAGTCGGCCCCACAACAATCACCGAACGCGCCGAGTAATCCACCCGCTTGCCCAGCAGGTTCTCACGGAAGCGCCCCTGTTTGCCTTTTATCATATCCGTCAGGCTCTTCAGCGGCCTGTTGTTGCTGCCCAGCACAGGTCTCCTGCAGCGGCCATTGTCGAACAATGCATCCACCGCCTGCTGCAGCATCCTCTTTTCGTTCCGGATAATCACTTCCGGTGCGTTAAGGTCGATGAGCTTCTTCAGCCGGTTGTTCCGGTTGATAATGCGCCGGTAAAGGTCGTTGAGGTCGCTGGTGGCAAAATTGCCTGACTCCAGAAGAACTAAGGGACGCAAATCCGGCGGAATAACCGGTATGACCTCAAGCACCATCCACTCAGGCTTGTTTCGGCTGCTTTTGATGGCACTGATTGTCTTGAACCGCTTTGTAAGGTCCTTAATCCGCTGCACACTGTTGGTTTCATCTATCTCAGCCTTTATTCTGTCCCCCAGAACATCGAGGTTCAGATTGGAAAGCAGTGCTTTTATGGCTTCTGCCCCTATCGAGGCCTTGAATGAATTGCCGTATTTTTCCGTCGCCTCACGCAGCTCTTCTTCACTTAGTAACTGCCCTGTCTTCAGCGGGCTTTGCCCGGAGTCGGTGACAACATAGTCCTGAAAATATATTATCTTTTCCATCTCGTTCGTTTTCATCCCCAAAAGCGTGCCTAAGTGGTTCGGTATCGCCTTGAAAAACCATATATGCACTACCGGCGCCGCAAGATTTATATGCCCCATCCGTTTCCGCCGAACCCTGCTGTGTGTCACCTTTACCCCGCACCGGTCGCAGATTATCCCTTTGAACTTCGTTCCTTTATATTTCCCACACGCACATTCCCAGTCACGCTCCGGCCCGAAAATCCGCTCGCAGAACAAACCGTCCTTCTCGGGTCGATATGTCCGGTAGTTTATCGTCTCTGGTTTGTGAACCTCTCCAAAAGACCAGCTTCGTATATCATTCGGACTCGCCAAAGATATCTTTACCGAACCATAATCGTTTATACGGTCGTAAATATTTTCTAACATTTCTTGCTGACTCCTTGCTCCAATCGCAAATTGATTTTTTATAGAACAGCGATTCCGAGTCGTCTCTTTTCAAGCTGTATATTTAATCCTAATCCTCTTATTTCATTGCACAGCACATCGAACGATAACGGCGTGCCGGCTTCAAGAGTGTTCTGTCCCTTGACCATTGATTCGTAGATTTTCGTCCGGCCCTCGACATCATCGCTTTTCACCGTCAGCATCTCCTGAAGTGTATAAGCCGCTCCATAGCCCTCCAGTGCCCAGACCTCCATCTCTCCGAATCTCTGTCCGCCTGTTCGTGCCTTGCCTCCGAGAGGCTGTTGCGTAATCAGGCTGTAAGGCCCCGTCGCCCTGGCGTGTATCTTGTCGTCTACAAGATGGTGCAGCTTCATCATATAAATGTATCCGATAGTTGCAGTCTGGTCGAAAGGCTCGCCTGTCCTTCCGTCATATAATTGCGTCTTCAGCGTTTTCGGAACATTTATAAAAAATTCATTGTCGGCCGGCACGCCTCCCTCCGCCTCCAGCTCCTTCTCATGCTTTCTCATACTCTCGTTGGTCTCTTCTGTTAACCTGCGGACGTCTTCTTCTGTCGCTCCGTCAAACACAGGCGTAACTGCCTCGAGTCCGAGCACCTTTGCCACCCACCCAAGATGGGTTTCGAGAATCTGGCCGACGTTCATTCTGCTCGGAACTCCGAGCGGATTAAGCAGTATATCCAGGCTGGTGCCGTCTTCGAGAAATGGCATATCTTCTTCCGGCATAATCTTCGCTATCACACCTTTGTTCCCATGCCTCCCGGCCATTTTATCCCCTATCGACAGTGTTCTTTTGGTGGCAACATAAATTTTCACCATTTCCATAACGCCGCTCGGCAGCTCGTCGCCGTGTTTCAATCGCTCGATTCTGTGGTCCTTTTCCTTCTGCAGTTCCGCAATCTTCATCCAGAATTTATCCACAATCTTCTGAACATCATCTCTGTCCTGGGCGGGCTTGACCCATTTTATGTCGAAGTTTTCTATCTGCTCGTAGATAACCTCATCGTCTTCGCTTGCCCCGACCTTCTGACGTGTTGATGGGTCGATTACGGTAACATTGAATTTCTTATGAATGGCTTCTATCATTTGCCTGAAGATTGCACATTCTTTGCCGCTCATCTCTTTTTCATATTGCTTTATTTGCGCCGTAAGCGACTTCTTTGCCTCTTCGCCGCCCACGCCACGCCTTGTAAATCGCTCCGTTCTTATTACCACACCTTCGTATCCGCTCGGCAGCTCAAGCGAGTCATTCTTAACATCCTCGCCCGCTCTGCCGAATATTGCATGCAGCAGCTTCTCTTCAGGCGTCAGTTCCGTCTTGCTCTTCGGCACAACCTTGCCTACCAGAATATCGCCGTGATATACCCTTGTTCCTTCACGAATTACCCCATGCTCGTCAAGGCTCTTGAGGGATTTCTCGCTCACATTAGGTATATCATTTGTAAATTCTTCTTTTCCCAGCCGGGTTTCCCGCACCTCGGCGGTGAATTCGTCTATATGAATACTTGTAAAGCTGTCATTCTTGACAAGCTTTTCGCTGACAATCATTGCGTCCTCGAAATTGAACCCGTCAAAGGAAACAAATCCCACAAGCACGTTTTTGCCGAGTGCCAGTACCCCGTTTGCTGTCCCGCCGCCGTCCGCTATGATCTGGTTTTTCTCGACCTTTTCGCCAAGTTTCACTGTGGGTCTTTGGTTAAGGCAGGTCCTCTCATTCAGCCCGAAAAACTTTTCCAGTATGTATTCATCGGTCTGGTTGATAACTATTTTCGTGGCGTCCACTGCCGTAACCACGCCTGCCTTTTGCGCACGCACGACCATGCTCGAATTTTGCCCGACTATCTTTTCCATACCGGTGGTAACCAGCGGCTCCTCCGTCTTTAGCAGCGGAACTGCCTGTCGCTGCATATTCGAACCCATCAGCGCCCTGTTGGCATCATCGTGTTCCAGAAATGGTATAAGCGCAGCGGATACGCCTACAGTCTGTTTTGGTGAAACATCAACATAATTGACCTCGTCGCTCGGCACCTGTGCCAGCACACCGTTTTTCATTACCAGCACCATGCCCTCTGTTATTTTGCCTGTCTCTTGGTTGACAGTCCCAGGCGCTGCGATGACCGATTTCATATCTTCATCGGCACGAAGGTAGGCTATTTCGCTGGTGACTTTGCCGTTCTTGACCTTGCGGTAGGGCGTAAGCAGAAAACCATATTCATCGACCGCCGCCAGTATGGCCAGTGATGCAATCAGGCCGATATTTGTCCCTTCGGGCGTTTCAATCGGGCAGATTCTCCCATAATGGCTGATATGTACATCGCGTACCTCAAATCCCGCACGTTTCCTGTTCAAACCACCGGGCCCAAGGGCGGACAGCCGCCTTTCGTGCGTCAATTGACTCAAAGCGTTGGTCTGGTCGACAATCTGGCTTAGTTCCCCGCGACCGAAAAAGTAGTTTATACTGCTCGAGACGCTTTTGGAATTTACCAGGTCGGCTATATGCAGCGGCTCAGTGCTTTCTCTTTTTATAGCCATCCGTTCCTGAACGGTCTTGCGAAGCTTCAGCAGGCCTTTTCTTATCTCAGCGGATGCAAGCTCGTCAATTGTACGCAATCTCCTGTTGCCGAGATGGTCTATGTCGTCCACCTCACCCTCGCCGTTTCGCAGGGCAATAATATATTTCATTGCGTTGAGAAAATCCTCTGCGTGAAGGGTCATTTCGTTTTCATCGACGTTCTGTCCGAATTTGCGATTCAGCCTGAAACGTCCGACCCTGCCCAGCCGATACCGGTTCATATCGAAGAATTTCTCTTCAAAAAACGTTTTGGCCTTTTCCTCGTTTGGCGGATTGCCAGGCCGAAGTTTCATATAAAATTTCAGCAGGGCCTTCTCCTGGTTTTGGCAATCGTCTTCTGCAATGGTATTCAGGATGAGAACATCGCGTACCTGCTCAATGACTTCAACCTTCTTAATGTTGCTTTGCTGGATTAAGGACGCCTTGTCGCCGATTTGTGCGCCGGCCTGCACCAGCACCTCGCCGCTTTCAGTATCGACAATTGGACCTGCCGCACACATAGTAGGCGTAACCTTGGCTGGCAAAATGACCTTCGTCGGGTAAAATTCCCGCAGAATACTTTCAGTAGCGCTGTGATTGGGGCTTATCGCACGCAGAAAAATGGTCGCTGGTATCTTGCTTGACTGGTCTATTTTGACCACCAGTACGTCTTTTCGCGTAACGCTTATTTCTATCCAGCTTCCTCTCTCAGGTATGATTCTGCCGCCGTGCAATACCCTGTCGCCTTCCTTGCTTTCGATGAGAAAATCGATGCCGGGGCTTCGGTGAAGCTGATTTACTATCACCCGCTCGGCGCCGTGAATAATGAACTCGCCGCCGCCTATCATAACCGGTATTTCGCCCAGGTATATCGACTGCTCGGAAAGGTCTTCGCCTTCCTTCTTATTCAGTCGGCAGCAGATTTTCAGAGGATATGCATAGCTCAACCGCAACTGTCGGCACTCGTTAGGTGTATAACGCGGCTTCTCCAGTTCGTAATAGAGATACTCCAGCATCATACTCTTGTCGTAGCTTTCGATGGGGAATATCTCCCGCAGCAGCTCTTCCAGGCCGGTGCATTTCCGCTGGGTCGGCGAAATATCTTTTTGGAGAAACCTCTCGTAGCTGTTTCTTTGTATTGCCACAAGGTCCGGGACTTCGATGTCGTCTCGAACTTTGCCAAAATAGCGTACAGGTCGTGCAGCCATTTCACACTCCCATTTTATTAGTAAATTTCGCGTCTTGAATTTAACTCAAAACTAAAAACTCAAAACTATGTTATTTCAACCGTTCCGCCTGCGGTTTCGAGTTGTTTCTTGGCGGCCTCGGCCTCTTCCTTACTTATCCCTTCTTTGACCGACTTCGGTACGCCTTCCACAAGGTCCTTCGCCTCTTTCAATCCCAGTCCCGTCAGTGCCCGTATCTCCTTGATGACCTGGATTTTCTTGTCGCCGAACGCCTTCAGAATCACGTTAAAGGTGGTCTTTTCCTCCGGCTTCGCAGCAGCTTCACCGCCTCCTGCCGCAGGCCCTGCCACCATCACCGTTCCGCCCGCTGCCGGCTCAATCCCGTGCTCTTCCTTGAGATAATCGCAAAGCTCTTTCGCCTGCATCAGTGTCAGGCCGACTATCTTGTCCCCGATAGCCTTTATATCGCTGTTCCAGTTCTTTTCCGACATTTTCTTGCTCCTATGCTTAACGCCCAGTGGTAGCTGAAACTCCACTGTTTCATTTTACCCCTTTCGGGGACAACCGCCTGAGCAACCTTTATTTCTTTTACCTGATTATGCTGCTTGTTTCGTTTCAGCCTTTTCTGCAACGGTTTTTATACAGCCGGCAATAATCCTCGCCGGCGATATAATCGCTGCTGCCATTTTCGCCGCAGGTGATATTATCATACCCGCAATTCGGCTTTGAAGTTCCGCCCTCGTCGGCATCTTCGATATTCCCTTCGCCGCCTTGGCATTCAAAACTGTCCCTTCGAGGAAAGCGCCCTTCAGTTCAATCACCGGCATCTTCTTGAACCACTCTGATATCTCTTTTGCGACATCCACTATGCTGTCGCCGCCGTAAACGATTGAGCAGGGGCCGCTGAACAAAACCGCCGCCGTTTCCATCTTGCTCGCCGACAACGCCTTTTTGAACAGCGAATTCTTCACCACCAGCATCTTGATGCCTTTCCTTTTTAATTCGGCTCGCATCTGGTTGCCGTCAATTCCGTTGACTCCCTTGGTGCTGACAACCATAAAGTTGCTGATGTTCTCATTCGTAATCCTCTTCTCCAGTTCCGCCTGTACTAATTTTTTTACATACTTGCTCATTTTTTCACCCTGGCCGGTTCATTTTTTGTCGATTATCCGTCTTAGACAACGACAGTAACGCTCGGACTCATCGTTGCCGATATGCACATCTTCTTTATATACGTTCCCTTCATTGTTTGCGGCTTGATTTTCTTTATATGCGCCACAAATGCCTCGATGTTGCTGATTAACTTTTCATTCTCGAAACTTTGCCTGCCGATAACCACCTGCACGTTGCCGCCGGCATCGTTCTTAAACTCGATTTTTCCCGCAGAAAATTCTGCTACCGTCGCTGCAACGTTTGCCGTTACCGTCCCGTTCTTGGGCGAAGGCATCTTGCCCTGCGGGCCGAGAATTCGACCGAGTTTCCCAACCTTGCCCATAACTTTCGGCGAGGCTATCGCTACGTCAAAATCCATCCATCCGTCCGTTACCTTTTTTACCAGTTCATCACAGCCTGCCTCGATAGCGCCTGCGTTCTTGGCAGCCTCAACATCTGCATCTTCACAGAAAGCGATAACCTTCTTCTTCTTGCCTATCCCATGAGGCAGTGATATCGAACCGCGAATCAACTGGTCTGAGCGTTTTGTATCGATACCTAAATGCAGCACACACTCTACGCTCTGGTCGAATTTGACGGTGTTGAATGATTTGATTTTTTCAACCGCTTCAGCCAGGCTTACCGCCTTTTCGCCCGCCTGCTCCGATTCTTTTTTATATCTCTTACCTATAAATCCCATCAATCACTCCTGTTATTAATTGACTATTGGGAAAAACCCGATTCAAAATAGTCAATAGTAAATAATCAATAGTCAGTTGTTTCTAATCTGTTACCTCAATACCCATACTCCGCGCCGTGCCTCTTATAATCTTTTCCGCCTTTTCTAAATTATGAGCATTCAGGTCTTTGATTTTGGTTTCTGCAATCTTTCGCACCTGTCCGGCAGTAACCTTCCCGACCTTTTCCTTGTTCGGCGTGCCGCTGCCCTTGGCGATTCCCGCAGCCTCTTTCAGCAGAACGGCAGCAGGGGGGCTTTTTACCTCGAAGGTGAAGCTTTTGTCTTTATAAACCGTTATTACGATTGGCACTATTATGCCCTTAAGGTCTTTCGTCCGCTCATTAAACTGAGAAATAAACTGACCTATGTTTACTCCGTGCTGACCGAGTGCAGGCCCTATCGGCGGGGCGGGAGTCGCCTGTCCGCTCGGCGCCTGCAGTTTAATCTTTGTTATTATTTCTTTTGCCATCGTTTACCCTGAATTCTCTTATATCTTCTCGATTTGCCAATATTCTATATCCAGCGGCGTGCTTCGCCCGAATATCGTAACGATTACCTTCACAATCCCGCGTTCAGGGTCGATTGAATCGACCACGCCTTCGAAATTCTGAAAAGCGCCCTCTCTGATTTTAATCTGGTCGCCTTTCTTGAACTCCACCTTAATGCTCGGTGCTTCTTCAGGCTTTTCTGCCTCCAGAAGCATTTTCGCCACGTCGGTATCCCGCATCGGCGTCGGGGTTCCTTCTGTGCCTATAAAGTCCCCCGTCCCGGAGATATCTTTAATCATAAACCACGCATTGTCCTGCACCCGCCCGTTTTCACCAGGCTCCATCTCCATAAATACATAGCCGGGATAAAGCTTTCGCTTGTGGACGGTCTGCTTGTTGCCCCGAATTCGCTTAATCTTTTCGACAGGAACTTCTATTCTCCCGATAACGCTTTCAAGGCTCTCTGTGCGCACCTTCTGCTGTATGAGTTCTTTTACTCTTTCTTCCTGGTTGGATGCGACTCGCAGAACATACCACTGCATATCATTACCTTAATTATTACGCAATTAAGCGATTTTCGTTCTATTTCTTAATCGAAATACGGGATACATTCATAAGCAGGATAAGATATCAGCTCAACAGCCACATAAAGAACAGTTGAAAGCCGAAATCCGTAACTCCGAGAATAGCTGATATGAGTACTACCACCACTACAACAACAAATGTCGATACAGCTATCTCCTTTCTGGTTGACCAGCTCACTTTTTTTATTTCACCCTCGGCTGCAATCATAAAATCCGCAATTACCGGCTTGTTTACCAGCCAAAATGCCAGAAAACTTAGCCCGCTGAATATCGCCGCAGGAACCATTGTTGACACCCACAGCCCGAAATCATTGGCATCCAGCAGCATATATAGCTGCAGGCAGCCCAACCCGCATACCAACGCCGTACTAAGTGCGGTGATGAGCCTTGTATATTTACCCTGTCCTGATTTATAAATCTCAAACGCCATAATCTTATGCACTTATGCCATTAAGCACTTGTGCCGTAATACCAGCAGGCCAGAGAGGTCTCGAACCCCTAACCTGCGGTTTTGGAGACCGCCGCTCTGCCAATTGAGCTACTGGCCTAATTTTACCTTCTCGCCTTACTTGCGCCGTATTTTATGAACGGTGTGCTTACGTTCATTTCTGCAAAACTTTTTTAGCTCTAACTTGGGCGTTCCCTCCGCCACGCTTATATTCGTGCGGTAATTCCTGCTGTTGCATTCCTTGCACTCGAGCCAAACATATTCTCTTTTGCTCTTTTTAGCCATATTAGCCTGCTTCGTCGGAAAACAAAATCACAGCCTTCGCTGCGAACTGCTAAAACTATCCGCTATATGCCCGTCCCGAGCCTTGTCGAGGGGCTATCCGCTGTTCTTATTCGAGGATTTTCGTTACTACGCCTGCACCGACGGTCTTGCCGCCTTCACGGATGGCGAATCGAAGGCCATCCTCCATAGCAATAGGCGAAATAATCTCTACTTCCATCGCTATATGGTCGCCAGGCATACACATCTCTGCTGGTTTACCGTCTCGGCTTATCAACGCCTTGACTGCTCCGGTGACATCCGTTGTCCTGAAATAGAACTGCGGCTTATAATTCGGGAAGAATGGTGTATGACGTCCGCCTTCCTCTTTCGTCAGAACGTAAACTTCCGACATAAATCTTGTATGAGGCGTTATGCTCTTCGGCGCCGCTATAACCTGTCCGCGCTCGAGGTCTTTCTTTTCAATGCCGCGCAGAAGCACACCAATATTATCACCGGCCATTCCTTCATTGAGTGTCTTATTGAACATTTCTACGCCGGTAACAACCGTCTTTCGTATCTCTTTTGAAAGACCTATGATTTCTATTTCTTCTCCGACGCGAACCTTGCCGCGCTCGACCCTGCCCGTTCCTACAGTTCCTCTGCCCTTAATACTGAACACGTCTTCTACCGGCATAAGGAAAGGCTTGTCCGTTTCACGCTGTGGGACCGGAATATACTCATCCATAGCCTTTAGCAGTTCGACAATCGGCTTGCACTCCGGGTCGTCAAGGCTGGTTGCCCGCATCGCCTTAAGGGCGCAGCCGCGAATAATTGGTGTCTTATCGCCCGGAAATTCATATTTGTTCAGCAGGTCTCTGACTTCCATCTCTACAAGATCCAGCAGTTCAGGGTCATCGACCAAATCTACCTTATTAAGGAATACAATGATTCTCGGCACATTCACCTGCCGGGCCAGAATGATATGCTCACGTGTTTGAGGCATTGGGCCGTCCGCTGCGCTTACCACTAATATCGCTCCGTCCATTTGGGCCGCGCCCGTTATCATATTCTTTATGTAATCTGCGTGACCGGGGCAGTCGACGTGTGCGTAGTGCCGGTTTTCTGTCGAATATTCCACGTGTGCAGTTGCGATTGTCAGAATCTTTGTCTCGTCACGTCTGCCCTGCGACTCCGACGCCTTCGCTATCTCATCGTATGATTTGAACTTTGACAGTCCTTTGAACTCCATCACCTTGGTCATTGCCGCTGTTAAGGTTGTTTTGCCGTGGTCGACGTGACCGATTGAGCCGACATTAACGTGTGGTTTCGTGCGTTGAAATACTTCCTTTGCCATTATTCTAAACCTCCTATGTGCCTGTTTTTATCCTCAAATCGAAATTTTTGCCTTACTTGAAACAAACGCTATATTACACTCTCATCCTGGAAACGCCTTTCTGCTCGGCTTCCCAGGCTGACCTGCTTGCATTTAGCTGCTGATGGGAATTGGACCCATGACCTCATCCTTACCAAGGATGCGCTCTACCATCTGAGCTACAGCAGCATCGCTTTCGGCTTATACAACTGCCGATAAGGGCTTACACCTTCTACCTGTTTTCCAATGTAAAACATCATAGTTTATAAAACCAAAATTTAAACTGCAAACACAAAAAATGCAAAAAATGCAATTTTTTTCAAAAAAAACGTAAATTTTTCATTTTTTTTCGCAAAAACAGCCCTTTCGTAGCGTAGCGAAGACTCCAGAATGCCTGCCCTCTGCCATAAACCCAACGTGGTTTATGGTTGTCGGGGGTTATTAAATCTTTAAAAATTTAGCCCCCTAATTTATTAGGGGGTTACTTTTTCTCCAATTTATTGAGGGATTACTTTCTTGTCGTTGCGAGGAGGCCGAAGGCCGACGTGGCAATCTCATCTTGTTTACCCCGTGAGACCTGCCCCGTTAGATGTGTCGTTTACTATCTAACTGGGGTGTGTCGTTTACTATCTCACCGGGGTCATTCTGAACGAAGCGCAGCGGAGTGAAGAATCTCTACGTTTAGCGGCCGCCGGCCTGGCAACCACGTCATTGCGAGGCCCGTCTTTTAGGCCGTGGCAATCTCAATTCACCAACTCACTAATTCCCTAATTAACTAATTCTCTCCGCTTTGGTGCCGCCCCGTCTTGCAGACAATAATCTGCCCAGAAACCTATTTTTCATTTTTTTGAATTACGCCGAGTCCATTTTAGCGTTTTCTGCATAAAATAACCGCACCGAGGCCGAGAAGCAAAAGTGTGGCAAGTTTTTTTATCTACTATTATTCCCCTGGTCAATTACAGGCTCAATAACGATAGTCGTCTGATACCTTCCTTGATATTGGTTCGCGCAGCGGCCTCATGCGCTTTTTCTATCCTTTCCCCATCAAAGAGCGACTCGAGCCACACCGCTCTGTAAGCTGTCGCAAAAGTATTAGACCAAACAGGCGCATGTGTCTTTGCGTTAGTCAATTCCCATTTTGTCTCCATGCCTATAACAATATTAGCTCCATGCCATGGCTGGTCATATTTCAAAATAGTAACATCGAGAATATAGTCCGCACCGTCGCCCTTTGTCACCGTCTGGAAAACACCTGATTTTGCCAAGGCATTGCTTAAAGCTTCGGTAAACGCTGAGTTTGACACTTGCGAATACCACAGAGGTTTAGCGTCAATACCTCCTATTGATTCGTTTACGCTGACAGTATAGGGGTGCTTATTCACCAATTCAAAATCTCTCGGTACCATTCTGCTCGCTTTTGCGGCACAACCACTAGCAAGCAAAACCACACTCAAACTGGCCAAAACTAATACATTCATCATAATTTTTCTTGACAAGCTTCGTTTCATTTTTGGCTCCTTACCAAAAGGACATTTTCTTGTCCCTATCTTCTCATCTCATTTGTTTGTGACAAAATACAAATAAATTACACTACAAATAATATTGTCTTAAAAAAGATAATATTTTGTCGGCACAATGGCTAATCTATGCCCAATTGGGCAGCAACAGGTAACGATTCTGGTTTGTCTGTCAGAATATCGTCTACCGTAATTTCCCTGCCCCCCGGCGTTTTAATAGTCAGTACACGGTTTTCAGTGGGGCAACCTTTTTCATAGGCAAGAATCAACAGGCGGTTGTATCGGGTATTCAATTCTCGGATTTCAGTCTCCTCGGCTTTCAAGGTGTCTATCTCAAACCACGGGTAAATCAAGAAGCACCCAGCAATGGCTAGTCCTTGATTTCGTGCTTCCCTTTCCATTATTTTTGCCGGTTTTAGTGCTATTTCTTTTCGAACCTGAGCCATTCCCACTTTGAGTCCCTCACAACTGAGTGCATCGTCGCCGGGCATATAAGATAGGACTGGATTTGGAGTTCGACCACTACAACCAAGATAGAATATGCAGCAAATCAGGCTGACAAAAAGTGCTGTCTTTCTCATTTAAATCCCCTTTCAAAATTAAACATATTTAATTCCAAAAAACCCACTACCTGACTCCTCAAAAAATTAGGCGTATTGTAACAACTTACAATGTTGCGAATTGTACTCTGACACTTAACTCGTGTCAAGATAAAAACCCATAGATTATGGGCTATGGCTACAAAATCCCAGCATAGTATAATGTATCAAATTTTGCCTCATTTTCTTAGAGAACTGAGGCAAAAAGCAGGTTTAACCCAGCGGGATATCGGAAAAATCCTCAAAAAACCTCAATCTTATGTACATAACTGCGAAGTAGCTAACAGACGAGTCGATGTAACTGAATTTGTGGCTTGGTCAAAAGCCTGTGGGATTAAACCCGAGAAAACCTTTGCCGTGTTGTTAAAACTCCTTGAGTGAATATTCTAAAAACAGTGACTAAAAGCTACTATCGACTAGAAACAAGCGACCATCAGCTTTACCTGCTGAGATTTCACCGGCAAATCGAACCAAACGCGCAGGTATCCAAAAGGCAAAAACGGAAATTTTAAGATTTTTTTAAGTCCATATTCGGCAATGAGTTAGCTGAAAAGCAGCATATTCAAAAACCACAATTTTCGTACCAAATGCGCATCTCCGCCCAATTATGGGGAGATTCTATATCCCCATATTAGGAAGCATAGTGTTTTTTTATGGTAACATTGTTTTGGTCATTAACATTTCGATTATTTGAATTTGTTTCGGACTTGTCCGCCGTAGCTGCTTCAGCGAAGGCGGATTTCGAATTTTTGTTTTAAATCCGCAGCTCGATTTAACTTAAGTCCTTGTTATGACAATACTTAAGCAAAAACGCTGGTGTTTTCTGATGCTTTCTGACGTATCTCTGACACCCTTCTGAATGCTTCTGGATGCGTTCTGATGACTTCTGATAGCATTCTGATTGCTTCTGATGATTTCTGATAACGGGTTAGCGACCAAATTCCCCGCTGCCAAATCCTTATCTTGGGCCGATTTTTGGAAGTGGGCCAGCGTGAAATTCCGCCTTTATTGCCCCTTTATCGCACATCTGCTGCAAAAGCGTTATCATTTCAGCGTATGAAACGCTCAATCCCGAACGTTTTTCATTCGTTCTTTTGGCCGACTCTTCGCACAGCGTTTGAACAATATCGCCGACTTCAAAGGTGCTTTTTGCCTGAATTACCATATCCGGCCGTGTGGGGTGCTTTCTTATTATTGAAACGTATTTCTGCCCGGCAGGGGCATTTATCGTTATATTGCCGTCCCCGGATTCCACAAAAATATTATCATTGCAGTATATCGGGGCGCCCAGCAGGGCAATTCGCGGCTGACCGCTTCGAGAAGCATAAATCGTCTTGTATTCTGTCTGGCTGATTTGCTCAAGATAAAAGCTTCGGCCAATAAGTTTTTCAGTTATGATAATATCTTCCAGCGTTCTGATGCTTTCATAAGCGGCCAGTCTGGTATCGAGATTTTCATCTCGCAGCAGTTTCCTTGCGACCACTGCCGCATCGTTACGCTTGGCTGATGCGGTAATTGCAGCCAGGGCGTCCATTCGGCGGGATGAATTTTTATCCATTGCTATCTGCCGAAGGGTCTCCAGTCCTTTATCGTTTCCAAGATTGAGCATACATCGTGCCGCACGAAACCGAACGTCCTCATTTGACGAATTTAGAAGTGCCGCAAGCTTATCAATAGCCTCGTTCCCTATCGTTTCCAGGGCGATTTCAGCCTCGCCTTTGTCTTCGCCGACAGCCAGTTTTTGAATAAACTTTATAATCCTTTCTCTGGCAGAATCGGGCGTTTGATTAAGATACATTGCCCTGACAATCGAAATGAATCGTTCTTTTTGCATTCTGTATTTCGGCGGTATCTTCAGCGATATGAGGCTTTCCGACGCTGCTTTGGCGGTTTCGCTTCCGAATCGCTCATTTATGCGATTTCGGATTCGGCCTGCCACTTTATAATCCGGCTGACGAATCGCAAGGTTCACTTTGTACTCATTGATGACCCTTCCGCCGCCAAGTATATAGCCGCCTTTTTTATTCACATCGGATGGGCGGCTTTTATCAATAAAGACAGGCCCTTCAGCGGTAGCGAGGGCTTTCATATCCATACCAAAAGTTCCGGCCGCCTTTAGTTCGGTTTTGTATAGCCAGCCGTCCTCAAGAGAGGCTGCTTGCGTGCCTGGCAAAGTAGATACCTTTATGTCAAACGCCTCGTTTTGGTTTGCCATTGGCGGAATAAGCCCTTGCAGCAAAACAACTGCTATGTTATTGCTGCTCAGGAGCTTATCAATATCGGTTTCCTGGTCGGGCAGTTGCTTTTTGATGTATTTTTCAAGATAGTCTCTGATTTCGGGCGGACAATCCGGCGAGCCGGTTCCGCTGAGGCCGCCGATGAGGCCGTAACCTTCAACTGCAAATGGGCCCGGCGAAAACGTCTCCGTCAAAGAGCCAATAGTGCTATCCAAACCTATTTCAACAGAGGTTTTTTGCGGCGGTGTGGGCCGGCTGCAACCCTTTGTAAAAAAAGCAATTATGATTATGGCAGATAGTAAAATTATTTCGGTTGTGCGGGTTTTCATTTGTTAAAAGCCTAAAAAAAGAATTTGCAATTAGAAAACAAAATACTACGCCTTAAAATATTTTCAGTCAAGCCTAAATCTTGATTATACAAGTATTTCAGGATGATGATTGTTGTTCGCAGGCAACCTTTTCGGGCTGATTCTTATGGTGTTTTCTCGCATCTTAATAGGGGCACTTTTTGGTAAGATGGGTAAGATTTAACGATTGTAGGGGCGGGAAAAAGTGTGAAAAAGTGAGAAAAAATGCGAAAAATTTGGAAAAAATGCGAAAAATGCATGCGATTTTGCGAAAAAAAGTATGGTTTTTGCGAAATTTTTGTGCGTTTTCATTAGCGTATAGCGGGCAGCGGATAGCGTATAGAAAAGATTAAACTTTTGGGATTTTTTCAAAAAGAGAGTTGCGTAAGTGATTGATTATCAGTTAGTTATGATTGATTCGTGGCGGGGGGCGGGGGCGTATTGCGCAGCACAGAGAGCAAACAGCGGATAGACAAGCGGCAACGTAAAATAAGGACTTACGGCAAATCATACCACTTAGTGGTATGATTTTTCGGGATAAAAGTGCGTTTTCAGGGTAAAAAAGGGGGTGGCGGCGGGCGGGGGTAGGGGTAGCGGATAGCGGGTAGCGTAGAGCGGATAGGGGGTATGAACTTGTCGCCCGTGGCTTCCACCTTCGCCTCCTCCTTCGCTAAAGCTACGGAGGACGGGAAGGCTACGGTGGACAAGCGTGGCTCGGGGGAGGGGAATTGAATATCGAATATTGAATGTTGAATTTCGAATGCAGAAGTAAAAAGATAAAAAAGTGCGGGGAAATTTGCTGTTGAAAAAGGCCCTTCGACTGTGCTCAGGATACTTGTGGACAACATCTCGCAGTTTGGGGAGAATTGTAACCACGGATTGACGCGGATTAGCACGGATTTTTAATAATAAAAAGAATACTTGATGTTTTGTCGTAAGTGGGTATAATTTTATACTACGCAGCAAATGAGGGAGTAACAACTGGGGCAGGAAAATTGATCCGCCGTCGCACAAGGTCACTTCCGTCTTCGTCCTTCAGGAGCTACGCCGGACAAGATGGCGGACAAGGCGCCGGAATGGCGAGTTTGTAGTTCATTGTTCGTGGTTGGTAGGAAAATAATTTAGACGCGGATTAACACGGATTAAATTTGTTGCTGGTTGATTGGTAATTGGTGCTTGTTTTTTTAACTAAACCCTGTACCCTGCTGATATACCCTGATTTAAAAAATGGGCGATGTGGATAAAACAACAGGTTTACGGATGGAACTAATTTATAAGGGCTTTATTTTTGGAGAAAAACATGAATGTACGCCAACAAATAATAAGTGAACGCATTGCTAAAGCCGCAAAACTTCTTAGTGTGGATGAAAACCTCGCTTTCTTACGATATGCCCATTCATTGATAACAGATTGAAGCATACATGCCTTCAACCAAACTGACTTGATAGAAGGAGGCCAAGAAAAACAAATAGATACTTTTACAATAGATCAAAACGATGACGAAGATGTGACCATTTATATATTACAAGTAAAGAATACGGAAACCTTTTCGTCAAATGCGCTGATACAAATACGCAATGGGCTGGATTGGATTTTTAAAAAATCTCGGAAGGATATTGATCAACTCACAAACATACGATTCAAGGATAAGATTTTGGAGTATAGATCCGTTCAGACCAGCATCGGGCCATCCAATATCACGGTAGTCGTTGCTTTTGTCACTAATGGTCTTGCAAGCGACATTTCTGAAGAGTTTAAACAAGAAAAGAAAACGATAATTGACCAATATGATAATGGAACATTTTCAAAGTTTGACTTTCAGGTTTGGGGCGCGGATGAATTGGTAAATTATATTAATAAATTAGAACGTACCAATCGAAAAATTGATGCCGAATTACATATCCTTTATGATACAAATAACCCATCGCTGATCAAATATCACACAGAAGAACTTAAAGGCATAATATGTACTGTATCCGCGAGAGAAATAGCTGATATCGTCAACAATGATAAAGATGATGCTATCTTTGATTCGAACATACGTCGATTCTTGGGTACGCGAGGAGCAGTTAATTCTGATATAAAAAAAACATGCATTGATACATCGATGAGTTTTCAATTCTGGTTTTTAAATAATGGGATAACAATTGTCTGTGATAATTTTGATGCAGTAACTGATCCTGACAATCCTCACGTAAAAATAAAAAACATGCAAATCGTTAATGGTTGCCAAACAGCAAAAACATTAGCATTAGCTGCACAAGAAGGGGCACTGGCTAGAGATAGTAGGGTTCTCTTGCGCGTATACGAAACTACAGATTTCGATCTCGTTGATAAAATAGTACTAACGACAAATAATCAGAATAAAATCACCAGTAGAGACCTCCGAGCCAATGATCCTAAACAACTGGATATGGAAAAGGGATTCGCAGGGTACAAATATTTTTATGAGCGCAAAATGCGACAATATGATGATGAGACGGATATTGATATTAAGCACATTATGGTCAATGAAACAGTGGCACGAAGTTATTTATCGATTGTCTTAAAAGTTCCCTCGGATGCAAGTAGACGCAAATATAAGGTCTGGGGCGAACTATACGACAGAATTTTTTCTGGAGAACATGGGATTGAACCCTATATTTTAGCTACCAAGATATATCTCATAACATCCGAGGCACTTAGAGCTGAAAAATACTCTAATTCGGCGGAAGATGTACAAAGGAAGCTTGCTAATAACGGTTCTTTTCATATTGCAAGGATAGTAGCATTTTTGTGGAGACGCCACGACAAATGGGGCGATGAATTAACAACAGAAATAAAGAAAAACATTGAGACTCTGGAGAAATCGCCGAAATGTCTTGACAAGTTTTTAGAAAGAGCGCTAACAATTTTAGGTAAAATTATCGAGAAAAAATATTCGGGTAGTGATGTCGTAAATACTTTAAAATTGGCATCATTGGACAGTGACATCGATAGATCTCTATATGCTAAAATAAAAAGCAAATAGCTCGTTAACCACTGTGTGGCATAGTTAAATCCTGTTTGGCGATAGATAAGAAGGAGGGTTTAGGAGTTGCGGGAAGAGGGTGGGTGCCCGATTACACTTTTGATTCCTATCTTGTCCTCGTAAGCCCATCGCCACACGGCCGGCGACGGCCATACAAGGACTGTGACAGGAGTGTTAATTTATGGGCACCAAAGTAATTTTCTATTTTCGATTTAATATTGGAAGAAAGAAACCAAGTGGGCTGACCTGTCGCATTTGTAAGGCTTTCAAAAGTCTGGTTACAATGGTGAAGGGTGGGCATTTTGATTGATAATGGATAATTGATTTTGTGGATAGTGGGGAATGCAATAAGATAGCAACTTGCATGTTGTGCGGTGCTGCCGGAGGCCACGATGAGGAAACCTATAGAGTTACGCAGTCCCGTAAGGGACGCAGTAAATAAAACAGTATCCGAACCGCAGGCAGCACGAGCAAGTTAAATAAGAAGCGAACCTCACTCGGGCAAGCTCACCACAGGTGCGCTCAGGGCAAGTGCGCTACGAGAGGCGGGGTAAATCCTGTAAGATAACTTGCTGAAGCAGAAAAAAGAGCTATGAATACTGTATGGAAGAAGAGGGAAAAGCAGATTTTATTGAGTTTTGAATAAATAATAGAACACATCATATTCTTAATTGTGCATGATGGAAAAACGAACGCAACAATTTTTTTTGACCACGCTGGTTACGCAACGAACCTGCGACCGCCCCATACAAT
>Ga0315282_10000297_pt1 | contig 98108 bp, 91 predicted proteins | sample YL17G07_20_MG_FD_203693 | JGI IMG/M metagenome (GOLD analysis project Ga0315282, IMG submission 203693) | Sediment microbial communities from Yellowstone Lake, YNP, Wyoming, USA - YL17G07_20 | ecosystem: Environmental > Aquatic > Freshwater > Lake > Sediment | place: USA: Wyoming | collected...
GGTCTCCTCGATATTGCAATCCACACTGAGTTCTTCGCGCCATTCCACCGGCGATCTACCCTCCCCTACGGCAGCCATATAAGAGTCGGGACTCGAAACATTGGCGCGCCTCGAGACGCCGTCATGGGAGTGTCCTGCAACCCCAAAGGCGAGCACCGGTTCGCACAGCCAGTATTTCAGATTGTGCCGGCATTCGCAACCAGGTCGAGCAAAGTTGCTGATCTCATACTGAGAGCAGCCTCGGCCACGCAAAAAGTCGGTGGCCTGCAAATTCCAGTCTGCGACTGAGTCTTCGTCCGGGACTCGACAGATGCCGCGGCGCACCGATTGGTAGAGAGGCACCTTTGGGTCGAGTTCCAACATGTAATTACTTCCGTCATGGCCACGCGCGGCAGCCCGGGCCGCACCGCGGCCCAGGCGCGAATCCGGGATCAGCGTGGATGGAGCCGACAACGGCCGGCATCGATCAATGTTCTGCGCCGGTCGCATCTGCACAAGGGCGCAGCCTTGCCGCCGTTGAAATCACGCGGCGAAGTCCTCTAGCTGCCCGGCATCGGCAAAACTGAAGTAATCATCGTGGCCGAGGATGATGTGGTCGAGCACTCGAATCCCCAGAATTTTGCCGGCACGGCATAGACGCTGAGTGCAATCCCAGTCCTCCCGGCTCGGGGATGGATCGCCTGAGGGGTGATTGTGCAAGAATATTAGGGCTGCCGTGCTGTCTCGCACCGCAGGCGAGAACACTTCTCTCGGATGCACCACCGAGGTGCTCAGGCTCCCAATCGAGACCAGAACCTCGCGAATCAGTTGGTTCTTGGCATTCAGGTGCAATGATACGAAATACTCTTTACTCGCCGCAAAGAACTGGGCTCGATAGCGAAGAAACAGATCGCGACTGTTCGAAAAACGCTGACCGGCCTTCAAGGGCGTCGAGCACAACTGCCTTCCAAGTGAGAGAGCAGCCCTCAGTGCTGCTGCCTGCCTGGCCGACACCCTCGCACACTGACGGATTTCTTCCAGGGAGGCCATGGTTAGGGTGGCAGGCGTTCCAAAATGCCGCAAGAGGCGGCGCGAAGACGCCTCAGCAGCGGCGCTATTGCGCCCGTGCCCCAGAATAGTGGAGAGGAGAGCAAGAGTCTCCCCCTCCTTCCCGTCAGTCGGTGCAAGCTGCTCCAGGACTTGGTTTGTGCAGGACTGCGCAGTCTCGTCCAAGCCCAATTTCCTCCTGCCAGTCTAACGGCGCAGGCGGAAGAAGTGCCAACATTTTTTGAATGACGTAAGAGCTTCCCCATTCGTCAGTGGTCAACCGCCAATCAGATGGCCATGCCGCCATCGACTTGAATGACCTGTCCTGTGATATATCGGGCGGCGTCAGAAAGCAGGAATGCTGCAATGTGGCCGATCTCCTCCGGCGTGCCGAAACGCCCAAGCGGAATCGCCTGAAGCGCTTTCTCCTTGTACTCGTTCGATAGAGATTCGGTCATCTCGGTCGCAATGAAACCGAGTGCCAGGGCATTGACGGTGATATTGCGGCTCGCCACCTCTTTCGCCAGAGCCTTGGTGAAGCCGATGACGCCGGCTTTGGAAGCCGCATAATTGGTCTGGCCTGCCGTCCCGACTACACCGCTGATCGAAGTTATGTTGAGGATTGCCCCGGAGCGAGCCCGGATCATGGCTCCGACGACGAGCTTGGAAACGTTAAAGATCCCCTTCAGGTTCGTGGCGATTACTTCATCCCAGTCACCTTCACTCATAGCCAGAAGCAGCTTGTCGCGAACGATGCCGGCGTTGTTGACCAGACAATCGATGCGGCCAAACTCTTTTTTCACCCCTGCGATCATGGCCTCAACCGCGGCATAGTTGACAACGTCAGCACGATAAGCGATCGCCCTGCGTCCCAATGCTTGCAGGCTGGCAACCAAGCTCTCAGCTTGCTCCGCGCTGCGGGCGTAGTTGAATGCGATGTTGCATCCCCGGCGGCCCAACTCCATGCAGATGGCGCGGCCGATCCCTCTGGTGCCACCAGTCACGATGGCCGTCCTTCCGGCAAAGGTCATGATGGTCTCAATCCTGCGCAAGGAAGGGACATTCGGTTTTTCCGGCAGCTGCCCTCACAACGATCATGCCGGTGTCAGAAAGGTAGAATGTTCCGTTCTCGCTTATCAACCAACAAGTTTCTGAAGTCGCCGGCAGACTGCCGCGCCGACTTCACGCGTCCCCAGCGTACCCTTTAGGTCTTCAGTGCATTCGCCGGCTCTGACACACTCTTGCACAGCGGCCTCGATAGCACTTGCTTCGGCCTCCCAACCCAAATGTTCGACCATCATCTGGGCCGACATGATTGCTCCCATCGGGTTGGCCACGTTCCTACCGGCGTATCGTGGGGCGGAACCATGAACAGGCTCAAACATACACGGGCCATCGGGCCGAATGTTTCCTGACGCTGCCATGCCGAGCCCTCCCTGTAACTGCGCCCCGAGGTCCGTGATGATGTCACCAAACATGTTGTTTGTGACAATAACCTGAAATCGTGACGGCTCTCTTATTAACATCATGGCCAGTGCATCGATGTAGACATGCTCGGCCTCAATCTCGGGATAACGCTGTGAGATGTCGTGAAAAGTGCGCTGCCAGAGCTCGCCGCCAAAGCGCAAGGCATTGCTCTTGTCCGCCATGGTCACCTTTTTCAGCCGATGTGAGGCAGCAAAGGAGAAGGCCGCCTCCAGAATCCGCTCCACACCTTTGCGCGTGGAGATGCTTTCCTGAATGGCTACCTCGTCCGGGGTTCCTTTCTTGAAAATACCTCCGATGCCGACATACAGGTCCTCAGTGTTCTCTCGAAAGACCGTGAAGTTGATATCGGCTTCCGTGACGTTTTTCAAAGGCGACAGCCGTCGAGCCAACAGCTTGACAGGGCGCACGTTGGCGTAAAGGTCAAGCCCGTGCCGGATGCCGAAAAGAATCTCGATTGCGTGCTTGTTATCCGGGATGCGCGGGTCTCCGAGAGTCCCCATCAAGATCGCATCGAATTCCGCGCGGAATCGATCCAGCGCATCGGAGGGCAAGGAGACTCCATCCCGCAGATAGCGCTCCGCTCCAAAGTCGAAATCAATCGTCTGGATCGTCTTGCCGCCGCAAGCAGCAACAACCTTCAACACGTTCGCGGCCTCGCGGATTACTTCAGGGCCGATGCCGTCTCCGGGAACCACAGCGATGCGAACCATAAGTATTCAGCGTCTTCGGATGGTCATTTGGCTAATCTCTATCAGATCCATGCGGAACAGTGCCGGCAACTGATGGACAATGAAGTGGATCCTCCTACTGCTGCCGATACTCGATCCCCGGTCCAAGGCGGCACAAAACTCAGAATGGGAATGGGTACATGATCCAGCCGACCAGAATCGACAGGAGGATGAATGAGCCAAAAAGATAAAGAAAGTACTTGCACCGCTCTCTGGCTCCATTTTTTGCTATGAAGGCAAAAACGAGCGAAACCAGCGTACTGAAAACGACCATGAGCAAGAAGTGGCTCTTCACGGCTTCCTACCCTGTGCGATATCGAACGCATCGACGACAACAAGCATATTCAGCAGCCCGGCAGTATAGATGAATACATTGCCAAAATCATACGTGTATGCTGCTGGCGTGCCTGTGCCCAGACCGTGCAGCCAGGAGAGCCAATATAGAAGTCCGTTTCCCGCGTCCGCAATGAACTTGAGTGTTGAGAAAAGGTCGGAGAAATCAGGATTAAACAGTCTCCCATTCATATAAAGGCCCAAGGCGAACATGGCACTGATGCTGCCCAGGAAGACGAGAGCACGGTCCCACTTACGCAAAAGTGCATGCCCCAAGCCCGGAACGAGAACGCCGGCCACGCAAGCCACGAGCGTCTTGAGGATTGCGGCTTCCGCCGGAAGGCTCTCCACGTTTTGATCCACTCTCTGGGGGGCAGACTCCATGTCCATAAATCACAGATCTTACGGAAAGGGTGTGTTACAGTCAAGGGAAAGCCTTTGTGTACAACGGATTCGGCTTGACTCGTGCGCGGGTCGCAAATAACATGGCCGCGCAACGGCATTTCCTAAGCGAGGATCGAATGGACCTGGATACGCTTCTCCGCACCATGGTTTCAAAGGGGGCTTCCGACATACACCTAAAGGCCGGCGCCTTCCCACATATCCGCGTCAGCGGCGAACTGATCCCCCTCGGAGAGTTTGGCAAACTCACCAAAGAGGACACACTCCTGATGGCTTTCTCCGTCATGACCAACAAGCAGAAGCAACGCTTTCGCGACAATGCCGAGATCGATCTGGGATACGGATTGAAGGGATTAGGACGGTTTCGCGTCAACGTTTTTCAACAACGAGGTACAGTATCCATTGCCATCCGCGCCATTCCAGTCAGCGTGATAGGCTTCGAGGACTTGTTTCTGCCCGAGGTGCTGGAGAAGATCTCTACGGAGCCACGCGGCCTCATCCTGGTAACCGGCACCACCGGCAGCGGCAAGTCCACCACCATCGCCGCTATGCTCAGCTTCATCAACGAACATCTGACACGACACATCATCACGATCGAGGATCCGATCGAGTTCCAGCACAACGACCGCCTGAGCCTTTTTAGCCAACGCGAGATTTCGGTAGACGCTTCCAGCTTCAGCGAAGCTCTGCGCAGCGCATTACGGCAAGACCCCGATGTCATTCTGGTCGGTGAGATGCGTGACCTTGAAACGATCGAGACCGCCTTGCTGGCAGCCGAGACCGGACACCTCGTCTTCAGCACGCTGCACACGGTGGACGCCCTGGAGACGATCAACCGCATCATTGCAGTGTTCCCTTCCCATCAGCAGCGCCAGATCCGGCTTCAGCTTGGCATGGTGCTGCGGGCGGTGGTTTCCATGCGCCTGATCAGACGTTCAGACGCGCGCGGCCGCGTGCCTGCTGTTGAGGTCATGGTCGTTACCGAATACATTAGGAACTGCATCCTGGATCCTGAAAAGACACGGCTGATTCGCCAGGCCATCGCGGCAGGGACCTCACAGTATGGGATGCAGACATTCGATCAATCGATCTACGAACATTACAAGGCGGGCCGGATCAGTTACGAGGACGCGCTCAACTACGCCACAAATCCGGACGAATTCAAGCTTCGGGTACAAGGAATCTACAGCACCAAGGAGGCTGCCATCGAAGCAATGGAAGGCGAGTTTTCGAGCCACGACAAGTGATGGGGGCCGATTCCAGCAACAACCTGATGCAATCAGCGGGGTCCCTTCTCGCCAGACGTGCTTACAGCCGCGGCGAGTTAAGAGAGAAGCTTGCCCCGCTGGGAGAAGCTCAGGAAATCGAGTCGGTTCTTGACCGCCTGGAGCAGCTGAACCTTCTCAACGACGCGGATTATGCTTATAATTCTGCGAGCCGCTGGATCAGGAAAGAGGGCTGGGGTCCATCAAGAGTTTATCAACATCTGATAAGCCGCAAGGTACCCGCCCAAGTAGCGGACGAAGCCATCACTCGGGTACGACAAGAGATCAGCGACGTCGACGCCCTCAAGGCTTTTCTCAGCAGGCGCTTCCGGATACTCCCTCTGCCGGGGGATCGGAAAGGCATCCGCAAGCTGATCTCCAGCTTGCAGCGCCAAGGCTTTTCCGAAGAGGTGATACGGACCGTTCTCCGGCAGAAGATACCGCCAGCGGAATGGCAGGACTTTGACACGGGAGATTAACTTGCTCAGCAGCCATAAGATCCGAGAGGCGTTCCTCAAGTTTTTCGAGCGTAACGGCCACAGGATTGTTCCCAGCTCCTCCCTGATTCCCTATGACGACCCGACGCTTCTGTTCACAAACGCGGGCATGAATCAGTTCCGGGAGGTTTTCCTCGGCAACGAGCAGCGACCGTACACCCGGGCAGCCAGCAGCCAGAAGTGCATGAGAGTCAGCGGCAAGCATAACGACTTCAAGGAGGTAGGACACTCAACCCGCCACCACACGTTCTTTGAAATGCTCGGAAACTTCTCCTTCGGCGACTACTTCAAACCGGAGGCGATCCGCCTTGCATGGGACCTGGTGACTCACGAATACGGGATAGACCCGCACAGGTTGTGGATCACGGTATTCCGTGAGGACGATGCGGCATGGGATATTTGGCACAATGACATTGGAATGCCCGCCGAGAGAGTGTTCCGGCTGGGCGAGGCGGACAATTTCTGGGCTATGGGAGATACGGGCCCATGCGGCCCATGTTCCGAAATCCACTACGACTTCGGCCGCAGCCCCCTTCCAGGACACGGCGAGTGCGATCTCACTTGCTCCTGCGGTCGGTGGGTTGAGATTTGGAATCTGGTTTTCATGCAGTACAATCGGGACGCCAGCGGCAGGACATTTGCCCTCCCCTCCCCGTCGATTGATACCGGCATGGGACTGGAACGTATGGCGACAATCCTCCAGGGCAAGACCAGCAACTACGAAACAGATCTGTTGCAGCCGCTTTTGGAGGACATATCCGTCATCGCCAATATCCAATACGGTGCCAACCCCAACGATGATGTTTCGATGCGCATCATTGCCGATCACGCCCGTGCCGCGACCTTTGTGGTTGCCGACGGCCAGTATCCCGGAAATGACAAGCGCGGCTATGTGCTGCGCAAGATCATGAGACGCGCCATCGTACATGGAAAGAAGTTGCGGATTGACGAGCCATTCCTCTACCGTGTTGCTGGAACCGTCGTCGGGATGATGAAGGACGCCTATCCTGAGTTGGTCGAAGCTCGAGAGACAATTGCTCGCGTGATCAAGCAGGAGGAGGAATCCTTTGCCGATACACTGGAGCAGGGCCTCAAGGACTTCAACAGCCGCGTTCGCAAGCTCGAAAGCACGACCTCACGAATCCTCCCAGGCCAAGACGCGTTCTTCCTATATGATACAAGAGGTCTACCCCTTGAGATTATTGAAGATCTCACGCAGGAAAGAGGGCTCCTTGTCGATGAGGCAGGCTTTTTGAAGGCACTCGGAGAGCAGCGGGAACGCTCGCGACAGGACTACCAGGCAGGAAAGATCCGCGAACAGGTCGCCCAATCAGTGTTCAAGGCCAAGACGGTCTTTGTAGGCTACGACTGCTCCGCTCCGGTTGAAGCCAACGTGCTGGCTATCCTAGTCGATGGCGAGCCTGCAGATTCGATCCAGGCTGGGCAGACTGGTGAGATCGTCCTCGACCGGACTCCCTTTTATGCTGAAGCAGGCGGGCAAGTGGGCGATATGGGAACTTTGACGTACGCCACGAACAAAGCGAGGGTCACAGAGACTCTCTATCGTGGCACGACTATCACACATGTGGTCCAGATGCAGGCCGGTAGGCTTCAAGTAGGTGACGTTCTTCTTGCCGAGGTGGATTTGGACAAGCGTCGATTCACAATGAAAAATCATACAGCGACCCACCTCCTGCACGCGGCGCTTCGAAGGGTTCTTGGCCCCCACGTCAAACAGGCAGGCTCGCTGGTAGCGCCTGACAGGCTGAGATTCGACTTTACGCATTTCGCGCCAATGAGTCCAGCCGAGATAGAAAGGGTCGAGAATGAAGTGAATGAGCAGATTTGGCTGGACACTCCTTTGGAGACGACTGTGATGGATCTGGAGCAGGCGATTCAGTCAGGTGCTGTGGCTTTGTTCGGCGAGAAATATCAAGAGCGGGTGAGGGTTGTCGAGATTCCTGGTTACAGCAGAGAGCTTTGCGGCGGCACTCACGCCCCCTCCACAGGCGCGCTTGGGCTTTTCAAGATCATCAGCGAAGGTGGAATCTCCGCAGGCGTGCGACGGTTGGAGGCACTCACCGGTCGCGCCGCTCTGAACCGGTTCCGTGCCGACGAACAAGTGCTCGCGTACATTCAAGCACAACATAAAATATTGCCACGTGACATCCCATCGTTTCTAGATAAACTGCAGTTGAATGTCAGGGATCTGCAACGCCAGGTCGGCGATCTCAAGCTCCAAAGTGCTCGCTCCAGTGTCCCTGATCTGCTGGCCCAAACTCGCGAGATTCACGGCATAAAGGTGCTGGCGCATGTCTTGCCGGAAATCGATCGCGCCGCCTTGCGGGCGCTTGCTGATGAAGTCAAGCACAAGCTGGGATCTGGAGTCGTCATTCTGGGAACTCCTCAAGACGGCAAAGCCGCGCTGGTCATAATGGTCACCAGCGATCTTGCCCAGCGGCTCCCCGCAGGCAGGATCATTCGCGAACTTGCTCCGCTCGTTGGAGGATCCGGAGGCGGAAAGCCCGAACTGGCGGAGGCGGGAGGTAAAGATTCTTCCATGCTGGCCGATGCAATAGAGAAGAGTTACGCCATTGTCGAGGCACTATTGCGAAGCAAAGGCTAAATCGGTTAGACTTTTTATGGTTTTCGAGCATCTTAGGGATCATGATTCTCGTTTTGAAATAGGGCACTCAGTAGCTAAGCCTATGCGGTTTTACGCGTTATTGGCCGTATCGACAATCCTGATTCTGCGTCCAGCCTTGCTTCATTCCCAAGTGTATTCCTACCTGGATGAGAATGGCGTACGTGTCCTAACCAACCTTCCGCCAACTGGCCCGGTTCGAGACCTGAAGGTTAGCGGCGTAATGCCGACTTCGACTCAGTCGGTCCCCGCGCAGCGCCGGCAGGGCTACGGGACCACGAACAAAAACCTTACTTCCCCGATTGCTCTTACCCAGTCACAGGCTAACTCTTTGAGAAATAACGGGGCACCCTCGGTTTCTGCTGCTGGCCAAGTGAGGAGAAATCCCATCGACTATGATCCAATTATTGAGAAGTATGCGGCCGAGTTCCGCATGGACGCGGATCTGATACGTTCCATTATTGCTGCGGAGTCGGCATTCAACGAAAAGGCGGTGTCACCCAAAGGTGCGCAGGGTTTGATGCAGCTTATGCCTGAGACCGCATCCCGCCTTGGTGTTCGTAACTCACTCGATCCGGAGGAAAACATCTGGGGGGGAACAAAATACATGCGCTTCTTGTACGACACTTTCTCCGGCAGTCCGGATGCCCTCAAGCTGAGTCTGGCAGCCTATAATGCAGGAGAGAACCTGGTGTTGCAACTGGGCAGAGTGCCTGCGATCAAGGAGACCAACGACTATGTTCGAAGCATCATCGAACGCTATGGTCAGCCGACGATGAAAAACCCGGATTCCGTCCCAGAGGAACCGCAGATTTTTTTATTCATCGATCAAAATGGTGTTCTGAACCTGACTAATATTCCCCCAGCAGAACAGTCTGGAAGCATTCGTACGTACGTGGGTTCCAGCCGGGTTTTCCGCTGATTCTCCCCCAGGTCATCTGCAACCGCTTTAGTTTTCAATAGCTTCGCTCAAGTTTCCCTTGACACTGGTTCCTGGCCGGCCTAGAATAGCGTTTATGATCCTCACCCAGTGTGGGTCACGGCTGAACCGCTCCATCGTTTGCCGCCTAGTCTTTGGAGTTGCTTTTACGCTGTGCCCGGCTTCGGGCATTCTGTGCTCCGATTTGGATCGTGAGAGTGCCCGACGTGCCTGGGAGGAAGCAACGACCCTCCGGGAGTTTCTATCCCGCTCCTCTGAACCTTCACGCGAGAGTTACCTCAAGTGCATTCGAGCCTATCGGAATGTCTACGTGAAGGATCCTCATTTCGCCTCCAGCCCTGATGCGGTCTATGAGGCGGCAAGGCTTTATCAGGAAATGGGTGAAAAGTTCGGCGATTTGAGCGACTACAAGAACGCGGCCAAGCTCTACCGGTTTTTGAATACTGATTATGATGGCAACAAGCATTGCGCTGATGCCCTCCTGCGCCTAGGGACGATTTGCGAGGGCCCGCTACAGGATGAGAAGGCAGCCCAGGATGCCTATACAAGGCTGCGGGTTTACTACAAGTCCTCGCCTGCTGCGGCATTACTGGCTGCGCGAGTCCAGAGCAACGAGAACAAACCAGCGCTGCTGACAACGCAAGCGCCGGCCGCGACACCCGCTCCCTCCTCTGCATCTATACCTCCGTCTGGTGGGAAGACCAGTGCCCTGTCTCATGTCAGAGACATCCAATTTCAATCAAATAAGGACTATACGGAGGTGGTCATTGGCTTGGATGGTGAGGCCCGTTACAGCGAGAATCATCTGTCTGAGCCCGAGCGCATCTATTTCGACATTGCTCACTCAAGGCTGGATCGCAATCTCTTGGATAGGACTTTCGTTGTCAGTGACAAGTTGCTTAAACAGGTGCGCGTAGCGCAGAACCAACCTGACGCGGTCCGCGTCGTCTTCGATCTAAACAGCGCTTCAGCAGCCTCCGCCTCGGCTCTTAGAGACCCATTTCGGATCGTTGTGGAAATCCGCGACAAGGGGGTTCCGATTGGCGAATCGGTTTCGCCAGGCAGGTCTCCTTCGCCGCTTCCCTCTGCTTCTGGAAAGGGTATGAGCCCTCTTGCCGCCACACCTGAAGTAAGAGCGCCGGAGTCTGCTTCGTCTAAGCCTGACCTCGCGAAGACCCCAAAGACGCAAGTCCAGAATGCTGAACGATCGTCCAAGGTGGATGGCAGCAACCTGACTCAGCAGGTCGCAGTTGCAGCTCCTCCCCAACCCAAGACAGAACCGTCTACGCCTGAGAATAGGCAGGCAACCGTATCATCGCTGCCGCCGGCACTGGATTCCGAAGTAAGTCCTGCGCCGCTCCCCGCGTCCAGGTCGGAGCCGAAACCTCTTGCAGACAAGCGGGCGTCACCGATAGAGCAGGGCAAAAACACCCAACCTGAAGCTGCTGTGGCAACTAGAGAAGCCGCCAACCGTTCTGCATCAGCAGGCATGAAGGAACCGGCCAAGGTAGATGTTCCGCCGGTTCCGGTCTCCCCTAGTCTGTCCCCGTTGCCCAAGACATCGCTTCCTACCAGCAAAGGGGACCGCACGCTGACGAGAACGCTCGGCTTGAAAATCGGCCGCATCGTTCTTGATCCTGGACACGGGGGTCAGGATAAGGGGACAATCGGGCCTGGGGGTCTCATGGAAAAGGACTTGGTTCTCCAGGTGGCCAAGGATTTGCAGCAGCTTCTTAAGGAGAGGCTGGGCGCTGAAGTCATTTTGACGCGCAACGACGACACCTTCATCCCATTGGAAGAGCGTACGGCGTTCGCAAACCAGCAGCAGGCGGATCTGTTTCTCTCCATTCATGCTAATTCCAGTCCCAGCCGGAACGTCAGCGGTGTTGAGACCTACTACCTGGATTTTGCGCGCACGGATTACGCCAGAGACGTTGCGGCCCGAGAAAATGCGACCAGTGACCACAACCTCAGAGACCTGCAGGATCTGATTCAGAGGATTGCCGAAGCCGACAAACACGAGGAATCGAGGGAGCTGGCGTCGATTATTCAAAAGAACCTCTATACCGAAGTCCGAAAGATGATTCCGGCCTGCCAGGACCGAGGTGTGCGGAGCGCCCCCTTCGTTGTTCTCATTGGAGCCCACATGCCCTCAGTTTTGGCCGAGGTGGCATTTATTAGCAATCCTCGTGATGAGAAACTGCTCAAGAAGGAAGTTAGCCAGCAATCTCTAGCCACCGCCTTATTCCGAGGTATCGAAGGATACATGCAGACACTCGGAACTGTCGTCTCCCAAAACCGTGGCAATTCAAAATAAATGCGATTACGAGCGATTTTAGTCTCTTTAGCAGTCCTAGCCGACGCTTTTGCTGTTTACCCAGTGTTCGCCCAGACGGAACTGGTCAGCAACAACTTCTTCCCGGCTGCCCTGGAGTTTAGGGAACTCAAAGCCATCCGGGCAGAGAGGGATCTGAAGGATCCTGCCGAGCTGGCCAGACTCGAGCATGCGCCGGTTCTGCTCGAAGCCGGCATCAAGCACTACGCTGACCGTATCTATGCGCTCGCTGATCGAGGCAGCCTGTCGATCGAGGTAATGACTTTCGCAGATGCCAGGGGAGCCTACTCCATGCTCACACTCTTGGGTAGGGCTGCTGTTCATCCGGGGCCGCCCGGCAACTGCTTTTGCTCTAACGCCGACATGCTGGTTTTCCACCTCGGCAATTATTGCGTTCGCGTTCGCTCGAACGCAGCGGGCGATCTTTCGCGGCGCGTAGCCATTTCGGTCGCCAACCGGATCGGTGACCGTGCGCCTAATCCTCCCAACCTCATCAAGCATTTTCCCGAACAGGGCTGCGATCTCTCATCGATCCGCTACATGCTCGGGCCCCAGGCCCTCGCATCTTTCGGCACGCCTGTCGCCGGTGTGACTTTGAAGATTCGCTCCGATGTGGAGGTAGCACAAGCAGAATGCGGGGAGCGAGAACAAGTCGGCACGCTCACTCTGCTCAACTTTCCGACAATTCCACTTGCGGAGGAGTATTTTAATTCTGGTGCGCTGTCGGGCAGGGGAATTGCCGGCCGCTCAAACCTCTACACCAGGCAGACAGGCACACTGGTGGGCATACTAGAAGGAAACTTTACGCCCGAAGCTGCCGATAAGACTCTTGGCACGATCAAGTTCTCGTATTCGATCAAATGGATCTTTGACAGGAACAGCCAGCAGAACCGCACGATTTGGGGCGTGCCTGTAAGAATCCTAGGGACAGTCGTGCGTTCGATCCTGTTCACTGTGCTCATCTGCGCCATATCCGTTGTTGCGGGGATCGTGCTTGCTGCCGGACGCATGTTCGTGCGCCGGCATTGGGCGCCCGCGGAGGATGATCCCTTTATCAGACTGAAGATCAATGAAGATTGATTTGATCCGCCGCGTTCCTCTTTTCTCCACGTTGTCCGAAGAGGAGTTCAAGAGCCTCAAGGACATCTTCCAGGTGAAGACTTATCGGAAGAACCAGGTCATTTTTTTGGAAGAGGAAACCGGCAACTATATGTATATCATCCTGTCCGGCAAAGTGAAGGTAACCAAATCCACCGCAGCCGGCAAGGAAACGATCCTTGCTATCCATCAGGCGGGCGATTTCTTCGGTGAAATGGCGCTTCTCGACGGGAAGACCTCCCCTGCGGCAGTTACGGCAATGGAGGACAGCAAGATCGCTACGATCTACCACCACGACTTTCAACGCCTGTTGATGGCCAACGAAAAGGTTGTGCGCCAAATCATACAGGTGCTCTGCTCGCGTCTTCGCCAGGTGTGGGGACAGGTGCAGAACTTGAGCTACAGCACTGCCGACGACCGCATTCGAGCCGGAATTCTCCAGCTTTCCAGGAAACACGGGGTTCAGGATTCCAGGGGGATCATCATCGATCTCAAGATCACGCACCAGGAGTTGGCTGAACTGGTAGGCACCTCACGAGAGACCGTGACCCGGACCCTGGCACAGCTTAAGAAAAACGGGATTCTGCAGCTGGAGAATCGCCGCATCATCGTCCTCAAGCCAAGAGAGCTGATGACCGCAAACTGATAAAATCGCAACGGAAAGGGCACAGGATTCTTGAAGAGAGGCAGAGCGACAATCCTTGCGCGCCGGCATCTCTCTTGGTTGAGACTTCAGCGGCCCTCGCTAAAGAGCGAGTCGACGAAGTTTTCGGACGAGAACTCCAGCAGGTCCTCGAGCGATTCACCGACCCCGACATAGCGCACGGGAATATTCAGTTCCTGCGCGATGCTAAACAGCACTCCGCCCTTCGCCGTCCCGTCCAGTTTCGTGACGATCAATCCAGTCACGCCCGCAGCTTTGAGAAATTCCCTGGCCTGCTGCAGCCCGTTTTGGCCGGTGGTCGCATCCAGTATCAGAAGCACCTCATGTGGTGCGCCAGGAATGACTCGCCCCGCGACGCGGCGCATCTTGTCGAGCTCTGCCATCAGATTTGTGCGCGTATGCAGGCGTCCCGCGGTATCCACGATCACAATGTCGCACCCGCGCGCCCCCGCAGCCGCCAGGGCATCGTGAAGAACCGCCGAGGGATCTGCACCGATCCTGCTCTTTATCAGTTCGGCACCGGAGCGCTCCGCCCAAACGGTCAGTTGCTCGATCGCGGCGGGGCGGAAGGTATCTGCTGCGCATACCAGAGCACGTTTGCCTTCCTGAGCGCAACGAGCCGCCAGCTTGCCGACCGTGGTCGTCTTCCCAGTCCCGTTCACCCCGACGATCATCCATACCATCAGCGGCGCGGTCGCGGACTGCCGCTCCACCTTTTGTCTTGGTTCCAAAATGGCCATGAGCTGCCTGCGGATGGCGGCGCGAACTTCTTCGGCGGTTGTGATCTGCTGTTTCTTCCTCTGGTCTCTTATGAAGCTCATGACTTGCGAAGTGGCCTTCACACCCAGATCCGCCGCAAGCAACACTCCCTCCAGCTCTTCCAGAAGACTCTCATCGATCACCGTTCGGTCCGACAGCACACCCTCAATGCGGCCGACGAGGTTCTCCCTGGTCGAACGGAGCGCCTGCTTCATTCTCTCGAAAAATCCGGATCTTTTTGCTTCCTTGTCTTCGGAAGATCTCGAAAACAGCGTCATCTCACCTTTCCTCGCGCGCCGACCGGCGGATACTCACGTTCCCAGCGAGAATAATCTCTTCGCCTCCGTCCGGCGTGCGAACCATCAGCGCACCCGATTCCGTAAGGCCGGCCGTTACCGCTGGTCGCGCCTGATCGTCTTCAATGATCCAGATCGGGGTGTCTTTCCACATGCGAGAGAACTTCTTCCATTGCTCCAGAATAGTCTGATGTTCGCCGCGCACAAAAAGGTCGTATCCGAGCTGGAAGTGGTATAGAAACCTAACCAAAAGCCGCCGCCGGGGCACCTGAACGCCCACCGCCTCACTGACGGAAGTGACCCGCTCCTGGAGTTCCTCTGGAAGCGAAGTCCGGCTCACGTTTACCCCAACGCCGACTACGGCAGCGGCGATGGTGCTGCCGGACCCCGCGGTCTCAAGCAAAATGCCGGCAGTCTTTTTGCCAGAAAGCAGCACGTCGTTGGGCCATTTCAGCTCCAGATCCAATGGGCGGGAAGTAAACCCCTCCTGCACGAGTTCCTGCAGCGCAAAGGAGAGTGCAACCGAGGCGGCGTGTGTGAGCAGAGCCCAGCGGCTTGGAGCCTGCTCGGGTCGAAGAACCATGGAGAAGTACAGGCCCGCTCGCGGAGGGGAAAGCCACTGGCTCCCTTTCCTGCCCCTGCCCGCAGTCTGGCTCTCCGCATAGATGAGCGTACCGCTGGCTGCCTGTTGGCGCGCCCGCAGAAGGGCGACCTCGTTGGTCGACGTGGTTTCGAAGAATCCCTCGACCTGCATCCGTTCCCAAGAAATCGCCGGAGTTTCGTCGGCAATCCAAGCCGGGACCAGTTGGTCGTGGTCGAATGCAAGGCGCACTCGTCCTCCCCTGATCTCAAGAGGAATGCCCCATGCTCTGCACAACTCCAGATCATCGCGGTCGGGGCCGGCCTTCGGGTAGGCGAGACCGGCTTCGCCGGCTCGGGCGACACGGTCGAGTATGCTTGGGACGGCGATGGGAGGCATGCTCAGTCAGGCGGCAGCCGGTCCAGGTTGGATTCAAGTCTCTCGAATCTTTCGAGCAGCTCTGCGTGCCGCGCCCTGTTTTCCGATACAACTTCCTCGGGAGCGCGGTTTACAAATTCGTGACTGTTCAGCTTTCTGACAATCCTTTGAATTTCACCTCTGACACGTCCAAGCTCTTTTTGCAGCCGCTCACGCTCGGCGCGGAAGTCGATCGCTCCCTTGAGGTCAAGCCCGAATTCGCCATGCTTCCATACCCCTTTGAGCTGAGCACGGTCGTCGAGAAGTTTCGGAACGAATTTCACTGCAGCCAGGCGCGCCAGCAACTTGATCTTTTCTATATTCTCCTGCACCAGCACCCGAATGGACGGATCGCGAGCCACTAACGCAGCATCAAGCATCTTTTTCGGGTCGATGTTCATCTCGGCGCGCGCTGAACGAAGACATGTGGTGAGATCCATGAGAACCTGCATGCCCTGAAACGCTTCTGCGTCCTCGCGCGCCGCGCGTTGACGCGGGAACTCCTGGATCATGATCGATTCGCCGGAGTGTGGGATTCGCTGCCAGATTTCTTCCGTGATAAAGGGCATGAACGGGTGCAGCAATCGCAGGGAGTAATCAAGCACGTGCACAAGGGCAGCAACGCGCTTCGAACGGTTCAGTGCGGAAACATTCTCGCCAGCAAGGACCGGCTTGATCAACTCGACGTACCAGTCGCAAAGCTCGTGCCAGAAAAACTGATAGATTTCGCTCGAAGCGTCATGAAAACGAAACTTGTCGAGTGCTTCTGCAATGTTGCCCGACACCTGGTTGAGCCGGTGCAAAACCCACCGGTCCTCGAGAGCCAGACTCTGTCTGTCGCGGGAGAGCAGATTGTCAATGGCTTCAGGAGAAACCGGGGGATCTTTCTCAGTAAGATTCATCAACACAAAGCGTGCGGCGTTCCAGATCTTGTTGGCAAATGCGCCGTACCCTTTCATCCGGTTTGTTGAGAAGGGTATGTCCGTGCCCGGCACGGCCATCGATGAGAGCGTGAACCGAACCGCATCTGCCCCGTACTCCTCAATCAACTCCAGAGGGTCGATCACGTTGCCGCGCGTCTTGGCCATCTTCGCACGGCTGGCATCACGCACGATCCCGTTGATGTGCACCTGTCGAAAAGGAATTTTCCCTGTGAACTTTAGACCCATCATGATCATGCGGGCCACCCAGAAAAAGATGATGTCGGGACCCGTGATGAGCACATCGGTCGGGTAGAAAAGACGCAAGTCGGCGGTGTCTCGCGGCCATCCCAACGTGGAGAATGGCCAGAGGGCCGAACTGAACCAGGTATCGAGTATGTCGGTCTCTTCTCTCAAGGCGCCGCCGCATTTGCCGCACTTGGAAGGGGTGACCCTTGAAACAATCGTTTTGCCGCAGGCATCGCAATACCAAGCCGGTATTCGATGGCCCCACCAGAGTTGACGCGAAATGCACCAATCGTGAATGTTGTACATCCACTCAAAGTAGCGCTTCTTGAAAACGTCCGGGACGAACTGAATTTCGCCCTTCTCGACGACTTCGATAGCCGGCTTGGCGAGCGTGTCCACCCTCAGGAACCACTGCATCGAAATCTTGGGCTCAACCACAGTGGAGCAACGGTCGCACTGCCCGACGTTGTGCTCGTAATCCACGACCTTCGCAAGGTAACCTTCTGCTGCCAGACGCTGCACCAGTTTCTCCCGGCAATCGAATCGATCCATACCGGCATAGGGGCCAGCCTGGTCGGTCATCCTTGCGTCAGAATCAATCACTGTAACACGCGGCAGATTGTGCCGAGAGGCGATCTCATAGTCGTTGGCGTCATGCGCAGGCGTTACCTTGACAGCCCCGGTTCCGAATTCCCTGTCGACAGCTTTGTCGGCGATGATCGGAACCTCGCGGTTCACGACCGGCAGCAAGACCCTGGCCCCGACTAGGCCGGTGTATCGATCATCACTTGGGTGGACAGCCACAGCGGTATCACCCAACATGGTTTCCGGTCTCGTGGTCGCAACCGTAACGTGTCCCTCACCGGTGACCAATGGATACCGGATGTACCAGAGCTTGCCGTGCTTGGGCTGGTATGCAACTTCAAGGTCGGAGATCGCGGTCTTGCAGCGCGGGCACCAGTTCACGATGTACTCGCCGCGATAGATCAGTTCTTCCCTATAAAGGCGGATAAAGACCTCCCGGACAGCCCGTGACAGGCCGGGGTCCATGGTAAACCGCTCCCGGCTCCAGTCGCAGGAAACCCCCATACGGCGCATCTGGTTGAGAATCGCGCCTCCGCTGGACTCCTTCCACTTCCAGGCCAGTTCCAGGAAACGCTCGCGACCGAGGTCGAAGCGGCTCTTACCCTCGGCCTCCAGCTGTTTGTCGAGCACATAATGCACGGCAATGCTTGCGTGATCCGTCCCCGGCAGCCAGAGCGTGTTGTACCCAGACATTCGCTTCCAGCGCACCAAGATGTCATGGAGCGTGTGCTGCAAGGCATGTCCCATGTGTAGCGAGCCCGTCACATTCGGAGGAGGAATCACGATAGAGAAACGCGGGTTGGGCGACGGGTTCTCCGCTTTGAAGAAGCCGCGTTTCTCCCAGAAGGCATACCAGCGCTGCTCAAATTGGGAAGGATCATAGGACTTGTGGAGCATTTCGCGAGTCATTACCACCTCTGCCACACAGCAGCTTCAAGCCAAAGACGCACTTGGCCGGCACGTACGAAACGCCCATTCTATTCGAAACTGAGCCTTGAGTCTAGTTCATGGGTGGACACGGACGGAGACTTTCCACCTTCCCTGCCCGCACGTTTCAGATCTGGCAGTAAGAACCGGAAACGCCGAACGTCTTGGTCGCGGCGAGCCTCTAAGTCTTGCGGGGAGCGCCTAACTCATCGAGATACTGGCGAATCATGATTTCGGACAGCTCCGGAACCACCTCCCAGGCAATCTCACGCACGATCTCCTGGGACATACGCTTCACCACCTTCTCGACGATGACATCAATCATCTCGTCGGTGAGGGCAATCGGAAATGGTTCCAAACCGCTTCCTCGCGCGCTTGGGAAAGGAATAACGTGGGGGGCCGCAGCCCCTGGCTGCTGATTCTCGAGTTCCCTCCCAGTCGGCGACTCGGATATAGAAGCTCTTGTGGATGTCCCCGCCTTGGCTGGCACCACGGATTCCGGTCCATCCGCCGAAAAATCAAACAGATCCAGAATCCGATTGGTTCCGAGAAACGAATTGCGTGTACGCTCACTGACGAGCATCGCTGACTGCTGCGGAAGTCGGTCCCCTGCTACGGCTTCCAGTACTCGCGATTCCGGGGCGGTCTCTGCTCGTTCGCCGCTGGTTTCCTTCAAACCGTGCTGCCTCACAAGATCGTGGACGATCCGGATAAGCTCTGAAGTGTCAAAGGGTTTGGTAAGATAGGCATCGCATTTCACCCGCGACGCCTCCCCCTCGTCGAACGGTTCAAAGGTTCCGACCAGCAGTACTACGGGGGTCCCGGCAAGCCCGGGATCCGATTTGATGGCAGCGCAAACTTCGTATCCATTGCGACCCGGCATAAAGACATCAGCCAGCACAATGTCCGGCCTGCCCGCCTTGGCGCGTTCGACTGCCAGATTTCCGTCCGTTACAGACTCAATCTGGACATCCTCGGCAGCGAATGTCAGGCTGACAACTTTTTGAATTGTGATGCTGTCGTCGGCTAGGAGGAGTCTTGTAGCCATAAAGGGTTTCAGAGCGGCTGACCCAACTGCTTCTTTATCGTTTTGTCGTCCTGCTTCTTGTCATCCTTCTTCGTGACGTTCTGCTTCTTGCTGTCCTGCTTCTTATCGTCCTTCTTATCGGTCTTCTGCTGAGTGCCGTTAGGATTGACCGCAGCCTTGTCGTTAGAGCCCTTTGTAATAGTTGCGTTGATCAGCACATCCTTCGGTTTGGCTCCCTCTTGGCCCGCAGCTGCCGCCACAGCTTCAGCTCTGTTCGCCTCTATGGTCTTCCTGGCCTCTTCATAGCGATCTGGGGGACCTTTAAAGCCGATCGCTTCCGCAAAATCTATGAAAGGCCTCAGAGGGGAAAAGGGGGCGGGAGGCCTGACAAGCGCTTGGTTCCGTGCCGCCCATTCAGCGTTCACAGCCGGGATCGGCTTACCCATCTTCTGCAACTCCTCCTTCGCCACATCGGAGTACTTGCTGAATGGGTAGCCGGCTACGATGAGGCCGAAGTACTTGGCCGCTTCGTCAGTCCTCTGCATTCTCTGATACACCTGGGCAAGCTTGAAATCGACTTCGTCCATTTTGGAGAAATGGGGATATTGTTCCGTGATCTCCCTGTAACGTGACTCGGCACCCAAATAGTTTCTCACGTGGGAATAATAATCTCCTACGCCTAGATCACCTAGCGCGAGGTTTTCCTGCACCACGTCCAGGTACTGCTTGGCGATGGGGACGAAGTCGCTGTTCGGAAACATCGTCAGAAGCCTACTGATTTCGGCTTCTGCCTGCTTGGTGTAATGCGAATCACGGTCCGGTGAGTTCATTTGGCGCATTAGAATGGCGACAACCTTCATCTGCGCGTCTGGAGCCTTGGGACTGGTTGGAAAGAAAATAATGAAGTTCTTATACTGATCCTCGGCCAAGAGGAGATTCTCGGTTCCACCTTCCTGGTAGTACGAATCACCCATTGCCAGATAAGCGTCTGCCTGCAAATCGCTGCCAGGATAGGTGCGGATCAATGTCTGAAACGCCAATCGCGCTTCCGTATACCGGCTCTTCCGAAGGAGTTCAGTCCCGTTTTGATAGAGCGTCTTGTCGGGCGGGATTACGCTCTGCTGCAGCTTGGCACCCTTCTGGCCGCCGCAGGCCGCCATACCGGCCATGATATATAACAAAACTGCCCACTTGAAAAATGGTCGCATCGCCCGCCTCCAATGCGAGGGAACGCGGGAGTCTTTGGGTTACACCCGATCCAATTTGCTCGTCAGCCGGGCCGCCATTTCCTTTATCTCCCGCACTGCGTCAAAAGGGCTGCTCCCGGACTTGAAAATGGCAGAACCCACAACGATTACATCGGCACCAGCCGCAAGAACCTCACCCAGATTGCCTAGGTCGACACCACCGTCAATCTCGATCCTGGCTCGATGATTATTAGACGAAATTTTCTCTCTAAGTTTCCGAATTTTATGAAGCACAGAGGGAATGAATTGCTGTCCACCGAATCCAGGATTGACGCTCATCGCCAGGACGAAATCCACATCGGGTATCACCTCTTCCAGCACGCTGATCGGAGTGGCAGGGTTGATCGCAACACCTGCTCGAACCCCTAGGCTCCGTATGCGCTGGATGGTGCGGTTCAGATGTGCATCCGTCTCCGGGTGGACGGAAATCCAATTCACTCCGGCTTGAATCAGCTCGTCGACGTAACGCGCGGGATCCTCAATCATGAGGTGCGCATCTAAGGGGAGGTTGGTGATCTTGCGAATCGACGCAACAACCGGGGGGCCGATCGTAATGTTGGGCACAAAATGCCCGTCCATTATGTCGAGGTGAAGTAAGTCCGCACCTCCCTTCTCCACGCTCTCAATCTCCTCAGCCAGATGGGCAAAATCGGCAGAAAGGATTGAGGGTGCTATGATTGCCGCATTCACCAGTTCGCCTCCTCACCTCCCCGCATTTTTCGCAAAAGCGTAACACAGGGCCACTTGAGATGCAAGGTGCTCGGCGTGTAATGCTATGCCGTTCGAACCATTAACGCTGCGAAGAAGCCATCCCAAAGCCGCGGGCTGGGGAAGCTCCGAAACATCCCCTTTGGATCCAGCCAGTCGTCAATGCCGGGAGGGAAAGATGGCTGTTGGATGCGAAACTCCGGATGAGAACGAAGAAACTCCTCCACCACGAGTTCGTTTTCTTCCGGCTCGGTGGAACACGTGGAATACAGCAACATGCCATCTATCCGAACTGCTTCTGCGACTGCTTCGAGGAGCTGTCTTTCCCTGCGACTCAATTCCGGCAGTTGATCCTCCTGAAGGCGCCACTTGATCTCGGGATTCCGTCTGAGAGTCCCCAGTCCGGAGCACGGCACATCTGCCAGCACCGCATCGAAGCGAGTCCGAAAAGGAAAAGGAGATCCGGCGTCCGCGACTAAAACGTCGGAGCGAGCGCCGCCAAGACCGCTCAACTTATCCAGCATGCGCCGTGCCCGACTCGGATCCAGATCGGAGGAAATCACCCATCCGGATGTACCGCATCTCTCGAGCAAAATCGCAGACTTGCCTCCGGGCGCAGCACACGCGTCCCAGACGCAGGCGCCTTCGACTGCCCCAAACAGGTGGGGTATCAGCTGGGATGCCTCGTCCTGAAAGCGGCCCTCGCTGTTGAGATTCAGGAACTTGCCTTCATTCACGAGGTAAGTCTCCGGTACTAGCTCGGACCGGGTTACACCTGACATGGGGGAAAGGGGCCGAGACTCTTTTCCCTCGTCACCTGGGGTCCTTGGTTCCAATGGCTGGGAAGAAGGCCCCTGTTCCCTTTTCCCACGCAACCGATAGGCCGCCCTTGCCGGCCGATTGAGCGAGAGTGCGTATTCGCACGTCCGATCTGTGCCGAACCTTGTTTCCCAACGCTCCCATAGCCAGCGTGGCATGGAAACGCGGTTCCACATGGGGCAGTCTCTGTGAAACTGCGGCGTGACCCAGAGTCGCTGTCGGCTCAGCTTGCGCAGCACGCCGTTTACAAAACGTGCCGCACCCGGCTTGAAACTGCGCTTTGCCAGTTCGACAGCATCATTGATCGACGCGTGGTCCGGGATGCGGTCCATGTGGGACATCTGATAAAGGCTCAGCCGAAGCAAGATCCTGATTTCTGGATCTACCGTATCCCAGGATCGTGAGATTACACTCCCGAGGACGTAGTCAAGCCAACCTTGCCAGCGCAGCGCTCCATAGGTGATCTCCGTTACGAGGTTCCGGTCACGATCCTCGAGGCAGGATACAGTTTCTGAATGAAGCACGTCGTCGCTATGCGCTGAGTGGAGTTCTATGCGGCGCAAAAGCTCGTAAGCCGCCCTTCGAGCGGGAGCGATCATGGCAACGGGTCACTCTAAAACATCAGCGCCGAGAGGCGGAGGGGTATGAGCGTGAAACAGAGGACAGAATCTGGAGACGGGACATCCCTCCTTGCCGGCCTTGTTTCGATTGTCCCCGGCACCCTCTGCGCCGATCTCTAAGCAAATAACTTCTGGCCGGCCCGCACTCGTGTTCCGTTCGCGAAGTCGCGGCCGGACATTTTCCTTTTTCCTGCCGGCTGGACCTCGAGGATTTCCAAGATGCTCCCGCCCCCGCATGTCACCTTCATGCCCCGTTCGGTCGCTCCCAGAAAAACCCCTACTTCCTCCACTCCCGCACCAGCCTCAGCGAGCGGTTGGCTATGGAGGATCTGGAGCCTTTGTCCACGGCAGATTGCACAGGCCAGTGGCCATGGATTGAGCCCTCGAATCTGGTTGTGAATGCTGCGTGCGTCACGTGCCCAGCTAATTGGCGCCATTTCCTTCGTAATGCGAGGAGCATTGGTGGCCAGGCTGTCATCCTGCGGAATCGGCTCCAAAACTCCAGTTCGCAGGCCATCGAGGGTCGGAATCAGCAGTTCAGCCCCCACTTTGGCTAGAATCGCTGCCAGTTCTCCCGAAGTCATCGACAAGGGTATCTCGACTTCCCTCTTGAGCAGCGTAGGTCCGGTATCGAGATGCTCATCCATCAGCATGGTGGTCACACCCGAAAGCTCGTCGCCGTTAAGAACTGCCCACGCCACGGGGGCCGCGCCACGGTACCGAGGGAGCAGGGAGCCGTGCACGTTGATGCACCCCAGGCGAGGCAACTTCAGCATCCACGGCGGCAGGATTTGACCGTAAGCAACGACAACGATGAAGTCAGGTCGATAGGACTCGAGGAGAGGACGATTCTCGGGAACTCGGATTTTTTCAGGCTGAAATACCGGAAGACCCGCGCCGACTGCACATTTCTTAATGGCCGGAGCTTGGGGTTTTTGGCCTCGCCCTGCCGGGCGATCCGGTTGCGTGAAGACCGCACAGACCTCATACGTGCTGCAGAGCAATGTCTGCAGGGACGGGACCGCGAATTCAGGCGTGCCTAAGAAGACGACACGCATCGCTCACCACTCGCCGGCCTTGGCCAGCTTTTTGATCTTGTTTCGGATGAGCGTTTTTTTGAGCGAGCTCAAGCGATCGATAAACAAGATGCCGTTCAGGTGATCAACCTCGTGGCTGAAGCATCGGGCCAAGAGCTCCTCAGCTTCGACCCGCATTTCTTCGCCGTGAACGTTTTGTCCGCGAATAACCATCTTCCGGGGACGGACGACCGCCTCGGTAAACTCAGGAATGCTGAGGCAGCCTTCTTCGCTTTTCTGCTCCCCTTCGGCGGAGACAATCTCGGGATTGCAGATAACAATGAGTTGGTCAGGATCCTCGCCGACCGAAAGGTCGATGGTGGTCAAACGAATATTCAATCCTATCTGCGGTGCGGCGAGACCGATGCCGGGGGCGCTGTACATGGTCTCGATCATGTTCTTGGCAACCTCGTCCAACTCGCCATTGAACACGTCGACCGGCTTGCTCACAGTCTTCAGTTGTTGCGCGCCGTATCTCAGGATCGGCAGTACCATAACCAACGCATTTTAGATGAGATACGCCCTCTTGTCCACAGCTTCGAGCTTCACCGTCAGATCTCGGACTCCTGGCCTGCTTCGCACCGCCTGTGCTCAAAGCTCCGAACCCGAAAACCGAACGCCACTAGAATTCAGTCAGGAGTCTCTCGTAATTTGCAAAGTTGGCTCTTACTTCAGCAAGGGAGTCGCCCCCAAATTTCTCAAGGAAGGCTCCGGCGAGAACGATGCTGACCATAGCTTCGGCAACAACGCCGGCGGCAGGAACTACGCACGTGTCGCTGCGCTCAAACGCCGCGCTGGATGGCTTCTTGGTGATGAGGTCGACAGACATAAGGGGTTTGCGCAGCGTGGGAATCGGCTTGACGAAGATACGCACCCGCAGGTCGGCACCGTTTGTCACGCCCCCCTCCAATCCTCCGGCGTTGTTGCTCTTGCGGAAAAAACGTCGCCGCTCCTCATCGTAGAAGATCTCATCGTGCACGCGGGACCCAACCTGCCGCGCGGCCGCGATGCCGTTGCCGATTTCGACTGCTTTGACTGCCGGAATGCTCATGAGCGCTTGTGCCAGCCGGCCATCGAGTCTTCGGTCCCACTGAGTGTGAGATCCCAGACCTGGAGGAACCGGTGCGGCAACCACCTCGGCAATCCCGCCCAGGGTATCCCCGTCTTTGACTGCCTCATCGATCAGCGCCATCATTTCTCTTTCAATTCTTGCATCCGCGCAGCGCAGCGGCGACTCGGCATTCACTGCGAAGATTTCGTCGATAGTCATCTTCTTCAAAGCGGAAGGGGCGCGCGCTCTCCCGACCGCGAGCACGTGGCTGGCAACGCGTATGTTGAAATTCAAAAGGAAGAGCCTGCATACGGAGCCGATGGCAACTCGTGCCGCTGTCTCACGCGCGCTGGCCCGTTCGAGCACATCCCGCACGTCATGAGTCTGGTGCTTCAACGCTCCGGCAAGATCGAGGTGCCCCGGCCTGGGACGCGTGACTGATCGGAGGGCGGCATCCTCAGGGACGACATCCGCGGACATCGGTATCCGCCATGCATCCCAATCCTTGTTCTCGATGGTGAAAGAAATAGGACTGCCGAGCGTCTTTCCGTGCCGCACTCCCGCGGTGATCTCAATGCGATCCTTCTCGATTTGCATGCGCCGGCCGCGGCCGTAGCCCAGCTGTCTGCGCCGGAGCTGGGCATTGATGAAGTCCACATCTACAGCCATCCCCGATGGCAGGCCCTCGAGGATTCCAGCCAAACACCTGCCGTGCGATTCACCAGCGGTACAGTAACGAAGCATAGGCTGTGTCGACTCCTTCCGTAACCAATCATGTCCAACCCATGAGGGTGAACTCAGTACCCATGGAAGATAAGATGGGTCGCTGTCAGAAGCTTAAGGCCCGCGGCTTCCTGCCCTTTGTCCTTGACTTGCCGAAGTGCCGGCAAATAAACTTCCTTGAGGTTTCCATGATCAAAGCTCTCACAGCTGCAGTGGAGGCGCCGTTCCGCTTCCTTGCCAGAGCAATCTGGGAAATCCAATCCTACACTTTTCTGAGCAGCCGGGCTATTGCCAATCTGTTCTCGCGCCCGATCTACATGCGTGAGATCCTCCTTCAGATGGACCGCATTGGGGTCGGCTCGCTGACCATCATTCTGCTGACCGGATTTTTCACCGGGGCCGTGCTAGGCATACAGTCCGAGAGCGCGTTGCGGCGCTATGGAGCAGTGAGCATCACCGGACAGTTGGTTTCCATCACGCTCGTTCGCGAGCTAGGTCCCGTCCTCTCGGCCCTCATGCTTGCCGGACGCATCGGGTCCGGCATCGCGTCAGAACTCGGATCCATGGCGGTTTCGGAACAAATCAACGCCATGCGGGCGCTGGGCACCGATCCGATCCGCAGGCTGGTCACACCACGGATGATCGCCACTATCATGGTGCTGCCCCTGTTGACGGTTTTGTGCAACGCTGTCGGCTTGGGAGGCGGATGGGTGATCGCGCGCTATAAGCTGCTCATCAGCTCGAGCCAGTACTGGTCCGATGCCATGAATGCACTCCAGTTCTCAGACGTCCTTGGCTCCCTGGTAAAGCCTGTCGTCTTCGGCTTCATTATCTCGATGACCGGCTGTTACGTGGGACTGCGCACGCACGGAGGCACCGAAGGAGTGGGGCGATCCACGACCCATGCGGTCGTGAGCAGTTCAATTCTGGTTATTGCGACCGATTTCTTTTTGAATAACCTGATCATCTATGTGTCTCCCTTCCTCAACGTATGATCGAGTTCCAAAACGTCACCAAGACCTTCAATGACGACGTGGTTCTCAAGAGAATCAGCTTCAGAATTTCGCGCGGTGAAACCAAAATCATTGTTGGTGCGAGCGGCTCCGGCAAATCAACAATCCTCAAGCTAATCCTTGGTCTCATTCGCCCTGACGAAGGACGGATCCTGGTCGAAGGCCAAGACATCATGGGGATGAGCGAGCGCGAACTGGTTCAGATGCGCAGGAGGATTGGAATGGTGTTCCAGGAGGGCGCACTCTTCGACTCGCTGTCGGTGCTGGAGAACGTGGGTTATCGATTGTTTGAAGAATCTCGACTGAGTGAGCAGGAGATCGAAATCTCCGTGCGGCGCCTGCTCGGCTTCGTCGGGCTCGAGGAGGCGATAGACAAGATGCCTGCTGAGCTTTCCGGAGGCATGAAGCGCAGAGTTGGGATCGCTCGAGCCTTGGTAGGCACGCCTAAGGTCATTCTCTATGACGAACCAACCGCCGGTCTTGACCCCATTACCAAGAGACAGATCGTGGAGCTGATCATCAAGCTACGGGACTTGGAAGGGGTCACATCCGTGTTTGTTACCCATGACCTGCAGGCGGCCAGCACAATCGCCTCAGAATATGCGGTCGCTGATAATAGTGGACAGGTCCGTTTCGTGCGCGGCGGCACAGACTTCTGCGTGGCCAATATCCATTTCATCATGCTGCAAGAAGGCGCGATCTGCTTTCAGGGGAGCTATGAGGAATTAATCGAATCTGGCGACTCATATGTGAGAGCATTTGTGACATGAGAAACAACAGGATGGATGGAGCCGTCGAGAGTCTTCCTGTGTCCCGCACATTTCGTGGTTTGTCGGAATTGCTGGAGGGGAAAACATGGCAACAAAACGACAAGTCTCTATTGCGGAGATGAGGGTCGGCGTATTTGTAACCATAGCCCTGCTCCTGCTGGCCGCTGTCATTTTGCAGCAGAGCTGGGGGGTCAATTGGTTTACGACTTCGGCCAAGGCCATTACCTATCTCCCGGATGTCGGAGGCCTGAAACCGGGGGCGCCAGTATGGCTGGCAGGAGTCGAGATCGGCAAGGTGACCGACGTCAGCATCGTGTCGCCGGAAGTTTACGCCGGAAACAAACCCATTTTTCAGAAAATCGAAGAGATTCACAAGCGGCTGGAGGCGGTCAATCCCAAGGATCCCAACGCCTCCAAGATCGCATCCGATTTGCGGGATCAGTTGCGCGATCTTAGGCCCGATTTGCGCTTCGTGGAGGTGCAACTGCAGATTCGAACTCAATATATCAGCCGGCTCAGCCGGGACTCCGAGGTGAGCATCGAATCCAAAGGATTGATCGGCGACTCGTTCCTCGATATCTCGCCAGGAACTTATGGGATTCCTCCCCTGAAGATCGCCGGCGCGTATCTGATCGAGGGCGTACCCACGACCGGGTTCCGCGAGATCATGACCGGCGCCAACGACGTAATCGCTAATTTCGGAGTCCTATCGGACCAATTCAAGAACATTGCCCTCAAGATCAATCCCGAAAAGGTCGGCGCCGATCTCGCCACCACGGTGCAAGACCTGCAAAGCACGATGAAAGAAGCTCAGAATACCTTTGAACACGTGACGCGCCTGGTCGACGACATCAACACGGGGAACGGCACTGTGGGCAAGTTGATTGCTGATCCGACGGCCTATGAGCGCCTGATCGAATCTCTCGACAAGTTTAACAAGATCGCAGAGCAAATAGAGAACGGCAGCGGAACACTCTCCAAGCTCATCCAGAATCCGCAACTCTTCGACAGTGCCAACGAGGCGTTGCGCAAGGCTGCCGTGATGATGGACCGGATTGAGAAAGGGGAGGGGACGATCGGAATGCTCTCCAAGGACCCGGCCCTGTACCAGAGGAGCAGCCAGGCAATCGAGAAGTTTGCCAACTTCGTCGAGCAGATTGACAAAGGTCAAGGCACTCTCGGAAAGCTATATAAGGACCCTTCTTTGTACGATAACCTCAATCAGTCCACGGCCGAAATCACCAAGTTTATCTATGACTTAAGGCAAGATCCGAAGAAGTATTTGACGATACGCTTCCGTCTGTTTTGACCTTGACAAGGTTTTTCAATGTGTCTAGCCTAGCGCCATGATCAGCAGCGTCATCGGTCGCTCCGCTAAGTTCATTCTCGACCTGATCGTAGGAGTCCTGTCGCGTCTCCAGATTAATCCAAATATCCTCACCTTTACCGGAGTCGTGATCAGCTTTTGGGCGGCCTGGAATTTTGGCTACGGTGAAATGCGGCGCGGCGCGCTCATCGTGATCCTGGCAGGATTGTTCGATATGCTGGACGGCGAAGTCGCCCGCGTGAGCCGATCCGTAACGCGCTTCGGCGCCTTCTATGATTCGGTCATCGACCGTTATTCCGACATCATTTTATTGCAGGGACTGATGGTGTGGTATGCGCGTGAACAAAGGCTCGGCTACGTGGTTCTCGTGGGAATCGTCTTCATGGGAGCGATCCTGACCAGCTACGCAAGAGCGCGAGCGGAATCGCTAATTCCGACGTGCAAGGTCGGTTTCATGGAACGCCCCGAGCGCATCGTGCTCCTGATCATCGGAGGGCTGGCAGACCGGATGGAAGCGGTCCTTTGGGTGCTGGCCGTCCTCGGTAACTGGACCGTATTTGATCGAATCTACTACACATGGAAGGAACTGCCCAAGCCGGCGCGGAAGGAGGAGGCTGGGCGTTTCGCTGCTCGCTGAGAGATCAAGGAAAACCGTAAGACGGCAGCCGATTTCTATCCTGCGGTCCTGAGAGTGCCTTCTGCCTCGCGAGCCCGGCAATGCGCCTCTTATCTGATTACTTGAATCTCCACTCCTTTGGGAAGCGCCTGTTCAAACTGCAATTCGGGAACCTTGGGATTTAGCTTCACGGATGAGAACTTGTTGATCAGGTAGTCGCCGCTCGGCTCCTGCAGCTTTTGCTGGACTGACACGCTGTCGGATTTCCTGATCCACAGCGTGATTGCAGAATAGTATGCTGCGACGCTGCTGCTCTTCGGTGTCAGAAGCAACACCGAACACGGAGCGCCATCAATGGCTTCCTCCCCTTGGTATTCGATGTTGAAGGTCTCGCGCAATTTGGCGGGTGCCTGCCCGACGCCCAGCGCGAGAAATTCGACTTTGTCTTTGTTCTTGCCCAAATTGTACTTCATTGCCTGCTTTAGCGAAGGCTGATAGAGAAGCGCCGCCCCGCCCTTGATTGTCAGGATCTTGTGTCCTGGGGCCTTGAATTCCTGCCTGATGAGCGCCGAGCCGTCCTTGGCACGCGCATAAATAAAGACTCCGCTCGCAGGTTCGTCAAATTCCTTTAACACGGCGACGTACTGCCTCTGAGTGAAGTCGGCCTGGAAGCTTCGAAACGTCTTGCCAGCAGATCCCATGCGTTCCAGCACCTGGTCCAAAGCGGTCGACGAGCTCTTGGCCTGGAGAGCAGAGGCCGCGCCCATCGGCTCGGATGTCAGAAGCATCAAACAAGAGGCAAGGATGATCGCTCTGATGCTGTTCATTGGACGGTCTTTCCCCGGCAAACGACGGAAGCCCTACGGGCGCAAACGCAACTATTTTACATTCTTCGTCGTCTTGGGGGTTTCTGCAGCCTGTCTCTCCAGCGGCACCGTCTGGTTGCTGCCGGCGCGAGGGGCAACGGACCGCTTTGCAGTGAAACAACTCTTGGGAACCAGGAAAATGAAGATAAGGATGAGAGCGCAAATGATGTCGTACTGCAGCGTGCCGCGCTCGTAGGTCCAGACCAGAACGTTCCGGATCGTTGCCCCGGTTTTCGCCATCTGGATTCCAGTCCTTCCTTCGCAAGGCCTAGAGGAGCCCTTCCAGTTCGGGTTCATAGGCGAGGTGATACGAGTGATGGAAGATCCGCCCGTCTCGCATCTCCACAATCCTTCCCGCGACGGAAGCGGCTTCCGGGTCGTGGGTGATCATTACGATAGTCTGTTTCAGCTTTTCGTTCAGGTCTTGGAGGATGCGCAACACTTGCTGCGAGTTTCTCGAGTCGAGGCTGCCGGTTGGCTCATCAGCCAGGATAATCGCAGGATGATTGATCAGTGCGCGGGCAATCGCCACCCTCTGCTGCTCCCCGCCGGACAGCTCCGCGGGCCGAAAGCCGATCTTATCGCTTAATCCGAGCATCTCAATAATCTGATCGCTCTGATAAATTCGCAGATGTCCGTTGCCGTGGATTTTCATGGCAATTTCGATGTTTCCCTTCACGCTGAGCGTGGGCAGCAGATTGAAACGCTGAAAAATGTACCCCACCTTGCGCCGCCGCACTTCCGTGCGCTCGGCGTCACTCAGTTGAGCGATATCGATTCCTCCGATCAGGATCTTTCCGCTGGTCGGCTGCATGAGCCCGCCCAGCAGATGGAGAAGCGTGGATTTGCCGCAACCGGACGGTCCCATGATGGCGACAAACTCGCCAAGCCTCACCGTGAGATCGACATTGCGGATGGCTGGCACCTCAACCCTGCCCGAACGGTAGATCATCGTGAGGTCTGCGGTTCGTATGATGTAGTCCGCAGGGAAAACAGCTGTTTCCGCATTATTCATAGGCTAATGCCGTGACAGGGTCCATCTGGGCCGCTCTGTACGCCGGGTACAGAGCTCCTAAGGAACCACCCAACAAACCAAGGACGCAAGCGGTAAGTACTTCTCTGAACGTCATCGATATCTGTATCGTCGGGAAAATGCTGATGATTGCCTTACGCGCTATCTCGCTCATGCCAATTCCGAGCAGCACGCCCAAGATGCATATTATAACAGTTTCTCTTAGGATCATGGCAACGATAAAACTGCGCGAAGCGCCGATCGATTTTAGAATCCCGATTTCGCGCGTACGCTCAAAGATCGTGGTGTACATGGCCACCAGGACCACCATGAAGCTCAGGATCATGGAAACGAGGATCACTACGAATTGGAATACCTGCATCAAATTCATATTGGTATCTGCCAGCAGCATGGTTGGGTCCTTGGTGTTGCGAATCTGGTATCCCGGAAACGTCCGCTCAAGATCGGTCCCTAGTTGGCTTACGTTGGCGCCAGGAGCAGCCTTAATGAACATAAACGTCACCTTATCCGACGTCTCGTTCATGGCCTGAAGCGTCTTAAGCGGAACGAAAACGCGCACGACAGCGCCAGGCCGACAGATGCCGCTCACCCTAAACTCGTGATTGAGAATGGCGACGGGCATACCGGGTTGGAGTTTCTTTAGTTTGGCGTACAACTGGTCAACGATGACTTCGTCGCCTGTCAGCGAACTGCGTCCCGCGACGATTTGCAGGCGCCCCGGGAACTGATCGTAGCTGGCGAGGTCGATGCCGAAAACTACAGCGAAATCTGCCAGAATGAGATTTGCCAGGACGGGAGTGACCGCACCTACACCGGGGACTTCCCTGAGCTTCTGAGCCAGCTTCTCGGGCAATGTGCCGCTGCTCAAACCGTAAAAAACTGAGGCGCCGCTCTGTTGCAGCATGAAGTCCGCCCCCATGCTCACAGTACGGCTCAGATACTCGTTGAGTGTGCCAGATGCGATTCCTCCGATAATCAACATCAGGATCACGCCGATGGCTACGGCAAGGACGCTGATGAATGTCCGCGCTGGGCGCGAACGCATGTTCGCTGCCACCATATTCTCCATTACGAGTTCACGCTCCTCACGAATCTCCGCTTCCCTTCTCCTTGAGAATCACGCGCTCAGCTCCCGGGCCCGGGTTCAGGACGAACGCCGAGTCCGCCAGGTTGGGATTGAGGCGCCAGTCCTTGAAGTGCAGGCCGAGGGAGTAGCCATCGATGGGGCGCTCGATTCGGATCTCACGCGGCAGCAGCACTCCATCGAATCGGGCCAGATCTGAGTAATCCACAATGCTGGCCACCCGTCCCGTTTCAGTGAACGTTTCGTCTTCCACCACTGCCATCTCGGATCTTTCAATCTTCAGCCGACGCAAAGTCCGCATTTCGACGCCCCCGGATTCCTGCAAGAGGTTGAGAACATAATACTTAGCTTGGCTGTCTATCTCCTCGGTGATAGAAATGCGAAGATCCGCCTGCTCAAGCGTGATCGCCCGCGGCAGGATGGCTTCAAAAATGTGAGCGGGGCGCGCAGTAAAGACGAGCGCTTCGCCATTCTCTTCCAGTTCGTACCCCCGGGCGCCGTTCCGGCCGACGTAGACCTTGTTGTCCCGCGGATTCCAGACCTCAAACCGATCGCCTCTGGACAGAAGCTCGATAACCGTCGTTTTTGTAAACGGGGCCTGAATGCTCAAGCGAATGTCGTCCGGGCGCCGCAGCAGGATATATCCAGGCGCGCTATGATATTTCTGAACCGTGCCCCCCTCCGCCGTTCCCATTGTCAGGTCAACTCTCATCGAGGTCGACGAAAGGGAGGTAATTCTGTCGCTGTAATCCTTGAGCAACGCCAGCAATTCCTGCACGGTCGCGCTCTTGGCAGCGGCAATCTTCGGAGATACGAGTATCTTCACTTGCGTCTTTATGCCGCACCCCGAGGCACCCAACAGAAGCAAAGATGCTGCTGTCGCCCTAAACAAAACCCGCTGCCCCTGACATGATCTGTAGGAATTCACCACGGTTAGAGTCTACCATCTTTCCGTACAGAACGTCGCGTGAATCTAGCAGACGCGCAGACGCTTGTCAACGCATCATCTGGCGGGGGTGACGTTCCGGTTTTCGTCAGGATTGCCGCTACGCTGGGAGTATTGACCGAGATAATCGAAAGGATCCCTGTTCTGTGCGACCCCTGCCTCGTTGAGTCGCATTCTTCCGAAAATTGACAATTTACGGACGAGCCGGTATAATGCCGTTCAACTTGGCAATGAGCGAAAAGAAATCCCGGCCTGTAAAGTTCGATCCAGCGGGCGGTTCTCGTTCCGCAGCTCACCAACCTGCCGAGCAACCCGCTGTGGCGCAGGAACCTGTAGGCGCTGACCTCCGGGCCGCCAGACTCAAAAAACAGGTCACGCTTGAGCAGGTCTCACAGGACACGCACGTCAGCCTGCGTCATCTCCAGAGTCTGGAGGAAGGGCGATACCGCGATCTCCCGGGCGCCATGTACAATCGCGCGTTTCTCCGCAGCTATTGCGCCTACCTTGGACTCGAGTCGGAGAACTTCCTTGAGCGCTATGAGAGAGAATCAGCTCCTCAAAGCGAGAAAGTCATCAAAACCAAGCGGCGAAGCCCGCAGGTTTTTTCTGAACCTTTTAGGATGCCTCCTCTCCTGATATGGAGCTTGATGCTTCTGGCTTCGGTGGTTGGATTGTATTTCAGTCGCAGCTGGATTGCTGCGGCATTTTCACCCTATCTCTCTCGCCCACCAGCGAGCAGATTGGGTGCACCTGAACCATCTCATCCACCTGGTGCCATCAAGGCCGGCGGGGCCACGGCCGCAGAGGCTAGCGCGGTCACGACGCCTCCTCTGCAGCCGGCAACCCAGCCTCCGCCCGCGGCCACTCCGTCTCAGGCGCCAACCGCCGAAAGCAAACAGGGCTTGATACACCTGCAGTTTCAGGTAGTACAACCCTGTTGGATCTCAGTGTTCAGCGACGGCGATCAAATTCCGTCAAAGATTCTTCAGCCCGGCGATGATCCATCTTACGATGCCGAGAAACATTTCGAGATCGTCTTGGGAAATGCCGGCGGCGTGAATCTCAGGATAAACGGGAAGCCTGCGAAGCCGCTCGGCAAACCCGGGGAAGTCCTCAAGCTGCTGATCAATGCACAGAACATTCCGGATCTGCTGGAAAAGACGGTCGGCGGCCCCGGCGTTGTAGCGCGCTAGAAAGCAGGTGGTTTGAAGAAGTCTTCCACAGCAAAGGAGCCGTTGGCTGTCTTCGTGCCGTAGCGGGGAGTCTTCTGGAAACAGAGCCGAGACACCGAACCCGATAGCTGCTTAAGACAAATCATGCCTGACAGCGATTTTCTTAAGAGTTTCTTCGCGAGAAATCCGCCGAAGAGCCTTCGAATGGTGGCGGCACGAGGACTCGTGCCGATGCCAGCGAGCGAAATGCTGCTACTTCTGGTTCGCTTGGCGCAGGATTCCGATCAAGAAGTGGCGCAAAAAGCTGAGGAAACTCTAAACAGATGGAATGAGAAGGAGGTCGCCACCCAGCTTAAGGCAACCGAGTGCAGCCAGGAAGTGCTCGAACATTTTGCCGGTTCCACCATTCCGGCGATTCAGGAAGCGATTATCCTTAATCCTCTTGCGCCAGCTGCGTCGATCGCGAATCTTGCGTCGTACGTCGCGACGCCACTCCTGGAGACAATTCTCTACAACCGCACACGGTTGTTAGATTCGCCCGAAGTACTCCAAAAGATCAAGCTCAACCCCGCCGCTACCCCCGAGATCCTGCGCCTTGTCGAAGAGATGGAAACGGAGTTTTTCGGAGGCAAGAAACGGGCATATACGGTAAGCGAATCGGATCAAATTGCCCCCGGACACACGGAAAGCATCGAGCTGGAGGCTGAGCTCGCGCCAGAAGACCTCGCGCTCGAGGGTCTGCCGGTTGATCCTCAGGAACGAGAAGCTGCCATTCTTAACCGCATCGGTGCAATGACAGTCCGCCAAAAAATACAACTTGCCCTGATGGGAACCCGCGAGGCGCGTGCGGTTCTCATACGGGACACGAACAAGGAAGTCGCGCGCAGCGTTATGCAAAGCCCGAAGCTTACCGCCACCGAGGTCGAATCTTTTGCTGCGATGCGCAACACTTCGGAAGACGTCCTGCGCCTCATCGGCACCAGCAGGACCTGGACGAAAAACTACGCGGTAATCCACAATCTGGTGAAAAACCCCAAGACTCCACCTATGATCTCCCATAGGCTGCTCTCCCAGCTTCATCCGAAGGATCTTCTGATGCTTTCTCGGGATCGTGGCATTCCAGAGGCGCTCAAGCGGAACGCGGAAAGAATGATCAAGCAGCGAGCGGTTTCAAAGTCATAGCAACGAGGTCGATCATGGTCAAGAAGCAGCCTTCTGCAAGACAATTCTCCGTTCCCGGAGCGATGGCGCGGCCCCCTGCGAAGAATAAAGCGGGCGGACGCAGAATTCCTCATCTGGCGATATTAAGAGCCCTTCAGGATCCTGCTCTGGGTATCGCTAATATTGTCGAAACCTACAGGATGCGGGTGCTTCCGGTCAAAACGCGAAGCATCCATCTCCTGGGGCACAAGACGCCCGCACGGATTATCGAGACGCTTCTGGGATACGAGGTCAAGGCATGCTATAAGCGGATCCACTGCCCTGACACGGTGACCGCCCGCTATGTGAAGCTATTCACCGAGCTGGGCTGCCGCACGATCCGGCTGCCATACGATCCGACGGTAACGGCTGCCCTCATCCCGGGTTTTGAACAAGCTGTGAACAAGATCGTCAACGGCGTGCGCGATCTGTTCCCTCGCGACCACCATTTGCAGCTTTATGTCCTCCGTAAGGTGTATCGTCATCTACGGGTGCAGCTGGAGGCCGCGCGCAAGAGCTTTGTCGCAGAGCGCACGCAGGACACCGAAATAGAAGCATGAGGACTGCTTCGAATTCTGCGCGCTATGCCTTGATAAGCAGCAGCCTTGCCGTCAGCGCTCCGGAACCAGGTCCTTCCGGATGACCTCCAGATCCTGTTGACGCATGATCACACGAACCAACCGACCGTTCGTGTCCGTCGAGAAATTCCCTACCCTCATTCCAGCGGATTCGATCCTAAAGTTGCGTACCGCGATTGTTCCCTTGCCGTAGTCGAGTTTGGAATCTTCAAGCCACGTTACTGCCAGGGGAACGTCGCTGCCAATGACAGCTATGAAATCGCCGAAGATCTGGCGCCCTCCCTTTTTGAAATCGTAGAGCCGCACAACCACGTCGTACGGATGGAAAACGTTCACGTCCATGATCACCGTACCGGGCCGCATAACCGCAGACGTTTCGCTGATGTTCCCTGCGCGGCTCAGAACGCGGACGATCTTGCCAGCTTTGACCGTCACGTCGCAATAATCTCTCGATCCCGAGAGGTACCTGTACGAGTAGCTCAAGGGGATGGTAGTGTCTTTGACAAACACCGTATTCGTTTCAAAGGCCATCCGTTTCGTCTCAAGCCCGTCTGTTACCAGCATTTCGTGCTGCGAGCTGCACACCCTGTTTCCGTCCTTGTCCATGCGCTCGCTGACGGTCTCGGTTCCTACGAGAGATCCATGGATGAAAATGGCGTACGTCTGCGAATACAAAGGCGCCGGTTCCATCTGAGGGTGAAAGCCGGCCAGGGCCGATAACCACAACAGCAGGATTGTCATTGCTTCTCGCGGCTGCTTCGCATGATCATCGTGGCAGGGACCCGCACCAGGGCATTCCTCCTGGCAGCCGCTCCGGGATGGACGATGTTTTCACGAACGTACTGAATCATCTCGTCCATTTCCTTCCGCATCTGTTCCATCTTCTCGCGCATGTTCAAGACTACCTCTACTCCTGCGAGATTCACGCCCAGGTCCCGTGTCAAGTTGAGAATAATCTCCAATCGCTTCAGATCGGTGTCCGTGTATAGACGCGTGTTGCCGTCGCTGCGCGAGGGCTTCAGCAGGCCCAATCGCTCATACAGCCGCAGCGTCTGCGGGTGAATTTGATACGTCTCTGCCACGACGCTTATCATGTAACCCGCTTTCTTGCGCGCACTCACCGTTATCCTCTCTCCTGCAATCAAGAACTGAACAAGCAGAGTACCTATCTCACGAATTGCCGCCGACAGCTCGATTCAGTGAGAAATGCCGGTCGGTTCCTCCAATTCGTGGCATGCCGCCAAAGTCCATCAGCCTTGTCCCATGCTTCCACGGGGATCTTCGGGATTGAGCCGGGCAAGCTCCCGCAGAATCTCCTTCGAACGCTCGTCGGCCACTCGAGGAACGACAACGCGTACTTCCACGATCTGATTGCCCATCCCTTCCCCACGAAGCGATGGGACTCCCTTTCCGCGCAGACGGAACTTCTGCCCACTCTGGGTACCCGGAGGAATGCGAAGCAGAGTCTTTCCCGATGTAGTCGGTACCTCGATCTTGGTACCCAGTGCAGCTTCCGTCACCGTGATCGGGACTGTGACCAGAATATCGCTGCCCTGGCGGCGAAAGAACTTGTGGGGACGCACCGTAATGATCAAATACAGATCGCCCGGCAAACCGCAGCTTCTCCCGATTGAACCCTTGCCCGGCACGCGCATACGATAACCTGTGTCGACACCCGGCGGAATGCGAACCGTGATCGTTTCCGGCCGAAGCATTTTTCCAGATCCGCGGCAATTGGGACACGCGCTGCCGACATGACCTGACCCACCGCAAGTGCGACAAGCCGACGAAAAGCGCATGATCCCGTGGGAGCGTACTTCCTGGCCGCTTCCTTTGCAGGTCGGGCACGTCGTTTGCCCCCGCGACCCGTCCTTCCCTGAGCCCCCGCAGGCCGCACAGATCTCTGCGCGATTGACCGTGAGGCGTGTCTCTAAGCCCCGGATGCTCTCATCGAACGAGATGTTCAGGTGGTGCTCGAGATCTTCCCCTTTTTCAGGCCGAGCCTCCCGCGAGGCTCGAAACGGTCTTCCGCCCCCAAAGATCTCAGAAAAAATGTCACGGAAGCTGCTTTGCTCTCCTGCTCCGGCATCCATGCCGGAGAAATCAAATCCCCATGCAGTCCCGTCTCCCGGTCCCCGTGCTCCAGAGCCCGCCTGATCCTTGATGCTTTCCGAATAAAAACCGTATTGATCGTAAATCGCGCGCTTGTTGTGATCGCTGAGCACATCGTAGGCTTCCTGGATCCTCTTAAATCGGTCTTCTGCAGCTTTGTCTCCAGGATTGACATCCGGGTGTGTCTTGCGTGCAAGCCGCCGATACGCCTTCTTTATATCGGAGTCCTTCGCGTTGCGAGAGATTCCTAGGATTGAGTAGTAATCTTCCTTCGCCATATGCGCTCAGCGCCCGGCGTGCGGGGACTGGATGATGATGTTCCTGGATTTTGAGGACTTGGCAAGCTCGACATGCAGCACTCCATCTCTGAGAGACGCGCGGATCTTGGTATTGTCGTCCAACGTTTCCGGGAGAGAGAATGTGCGGTGAAAGCGGCCGCGGATTCCCTCCAGGCGGTGATAGCTCTCTTCGCAACAGCATGAATCAACCTTGCGTTCCCCCCAGATCGTGAGTTCCGATCCTCTCACTTCGACGTGGACATCCTCGCTCTCCACCCCGGGCAGCTCTGCGCTCAGCACATAGCGATCCCTTGTCTCATACAGGTCAACAGGAGGAACCAGAGCCAGCGAGCCTTCCGCCAACTTGTCTCCTTCGTGGAGAAATGAATCGTGCAATATCACTAGCCCCGGCACGTTTCTTCTCTGCTTTGTCATGCTTTCTCTCCAGAATCCGAAGATGGGCTCTGACTCTCTCCAGGTCCAATCGCGTCTGTCTGAGGCCTCACTTCTTGTTTTCGTCCATGTCCACGTACTCCGCGTCGATGACTTCGTCTTCCTTCTTCTTGCCGGAATCCCCTGTCGGCCCGGCGCTGCTCGATCCGGAGCCCGGAGGTGGAGTCTGCGCAGTCGTCTTTTGGTACATGACTTCCGCAAGCCTATGAGAGGCTTTCGTCAGGTCGTCAAATGCAGCGTTCAGCTCGCTGGTTTCCTTCGATTGCTCCATGACCGACTTTGCGCGCGTGATTGCTGCATCCAGAGCAGAGGCTTCGTTCTGGGAGATTTTGTCCCGGTTCTCTTTCAGTATCTTTTCCGTACTGTAGATCAGGCCATCCAGCTTGTTCTTCGCTTCGATCGCCTCTCGGTTCTTCTGATCTTCTGCGGCATGCGCCTCGGCATCGCGCGTCATTTTTGAAATCTCCTCCTTACTGAGTCCGCTCGATGCCGTGATTGTGATCTTCTGCTCCTTGTTTGTGCCCAGGTCCTTCGCCGAGACGTTCACGATCCCGTTGGCATCGATATCGAATGTCACCTCGATTTGAGGAATGCCGCGCGGCGCCGGCGGGATCCCGACCAGGTGGAACTTGCCGAGAGTACGATTGTCACGCGCCATGGCACGTTCGCCTTGCAGTACATGGATTTCTACCGAAGTCTGGTTGTCGGCAGCAGTGGAGAAGATCTCGGCTTTGCGCGTCGGAATCGTGGTGTTGCGCTCGATGAGTCTTGTGAATACACCTCCGAGGGTCTCAATCCCGAGCGAGAGCGGTGTGACGTCAAGCAGCAGCAGATCCTTAACGTCCCCGGCCAGAACTCCGGCCTGAATTGCTGCGCCGACGGCTACCACCTCGTCCGGATTCACACCCTTGTGCGGCTCACGACCGAAAAAGTCGCGCACGATCTGCTGCACTCTCGGGATGCGCGTCGACCCGCCAACGAGCACCACCTCGTTGATGCTCTCGGGCTTAAGGCCCGCATCCGCAAGAGCTTGCTTGGTGGGCCCCACCGTCCGCTGCAGAATATCTTCGACCATCTGCTCGAACTTGGCACGCGTGAGTTTCATGTTCAGGTGTTTGGGGCCGCTGGCGTCGGCTGTGATAAAGGGAAGGTTGATTTCCGATTCCATGACTGTAGACAACTCCATCTTGGCCTTTTCCGCCGCCTCACGCAGGCGCTGCAGCGCCATCTTGTCCTTCGAAAGATCTATCCCTTGATCCCGTTTGAATTCGCTGATGATCCAATCCATCAAGCGCTGATCGATGTTGTCGCCGCCCAGGTGGGTGTCTCCGTTCGTAGACTTGACTTCAACCACCCCCTCGCCTACTTCCAGAATGGAGATGTCGAAGGTTCCACCACCGAAATCGAAAACGGCGATCGTTTCGTCCTTCTTCTTGTCAAGACCATACGCTAGAGCTGCTGCAGTGGGCTCGTTGACGATGCGGATGACGTCGAGACCCGCGACCTTGCCGGCATCCTTCGTCGCCTGTCGCTGGCTGTCGTTGAAATAGGCAGGCACTGTGATGACTGCCTTTTCCACCTTCTCACCCAGGTACTCCTCTGCCGCGGAGCGCATCTTCTGCAAGATCATCGCGGAGATTTCAGGCGGGGCATAGGACCTGTCACCCATTCTCACGTGGGCATCCCCATTCGACGCCTGGATGACCTTGTACGGGACGAGCTTTATCTCTTCCTGCACTTCACTGTACTTTCGGCCCATGAATCGCTTGATGGAGAAGATCGTGTTTTCAGGATTCGTGACCGCCTGACGCTTGGCGACCTGTCCTACAAAACGCTCGTTGTTTTTCCCGACCGCTACCACGGATGGCGTGAGCCTGCTTCCTTCCGGATTTGTGATAACCTTTGGCTCGCCGCCTTCCATCACGGCAACCACAGAGAATGTGGTCCCAAGGTCGATCCCAATGACTTTACTCATTTACCTTTCCTCCTTGAATTCCTTTCGTCACCCTTCATCTCTAACATACGCTTCAAATAATTGCTGCCGCGTTAGCGTGTCTCTTATATAAAATCTGAGTCAAACATTGTCAATAGTCGAAATGCCTCCTGACGCACCGGATCGCCTACGGGGTTGCGCAAAAGCGCCTTTCTCTCGAGATGCGAGATCAGGAATAGTAGTTGTGGGGCCAAACGTGGGGGCGCAGCGCCTCGAGATCTTCCTTTGGCAGTTTTCGGCCGTCCGAGATCGCGCAGTTCGCTTCGACATGCACGGGCACCCTCATGCCCACGATAACTGTGGCGACCGCATCATGGGACAGGCAGAAGCGCAGCGCTGCTTCCGTCAGCGTCGTCACACCATCGTGCAGCAAGAACCGGAGCCGCTCGACGTGCTCCATGACTTCTTGTTTGCGCCGTCCGCGAAAATAACCGTTGCGAATGTCGCCTTTGGGAAAAATCGTACCCAGTTCGTGTTCGCGGCAGCAAGGGAGGAGCCGATCCTCGGGCGCCATATCCCACCTCGGAAACCATGAATCCGGTGCGCCCCAGCTTGCGGTATTTCATCGGTTCCCCCACGACAATCCTGACGCATCAAGACCATGAGACCAACGGAACTCCGTGGTGGACTTTGCGGTTTCTGTCGTGCTTGCGACCGTTACTTACGCTTGTTGATCCGATAGACTTCGGCGTAAACGCGGCGCAGCGGAGCAACGCAGTACTGGTGGATTGCCTCCATGAACGCAGGAGGATCGGAGATCAGCTCCTCCAGATACTGCTCCTCAATGCCGAACGATAGGCGTACGATGTCGGCCTTCCCCTCCCTCTGCTCAACCACAAAACGGCTCTGCAAGCTGTCGGGCAAGCTGAAGACCTCGGAGTTGTGCACCTTTTTGAGCTTCTTAAAGCCCTCGATCGGCTTATGCTTGGCGGTCTCATAGTGGATGGAAAGACGCCGTACCAATTCCCCATAGTTGAAATTCGGCACCTTGTTGTTTACGCTCACCTCCAGCAGTATTAAGTCACCGCTTGTTTCCAAAGCCAAGCCGTAGGTGAAATCCAGATCACCCTTGTCAAACTTGATCCGGTGTGACCAAGCATCATGGAAGCGTTTAAGCTCTTCAGGGGCGAGAAGCTCCGGGTTCTCTGCTTTTTTTTCGGCCGTTACGTAATAATCGCTGACACTGAGATACCACTGATCAATGATCGCAGCCATTGCCTCGTCGATCAGCTTGAGTGCCTTCGGCGCTATCTTTTTCCTAACAGCCAACCGTGTATTCCCTCGAATGGCGGTTGTGGTATGCCGCACGGTCTGTCCTGCGGCCTGGGGCGCAGTATATCATGCCAGGCTCCCGTTATGTGAGTGTGGAACAATAATTGAACCGGATTGTTGTCCGGATCCCGGAAGCGACAGAATCCACTCGCCGGGAGAGCATGCTCGCAGTGACCGCACAATTCAACGGGCTGTGCTTTGCGGAATTTGGGCAATTCGTCCCTCCCCTTCTGCTATTGTATCAGCATGAGACGAAGAACGATCTTCGAGAAGGATCATGATAATCATATGGCGGTCAGTGAGCCGCGCCGCCCAAGGGCGCTGCACATCGATCCGCTTCTGTTTCATGAGGCTACTCGCCCCCATACCTTGGGGGGACGCAATACCCCAGATCTGCGCGCGCCCCGTCTGGGGCGGACCCTGGCTGCCACAGATCATATTACTCCGACGGAGAATCTACGCACTTGCCTACCCTATGGCTGCTGTTCGGCATCAACCTTCTCAATTTCTTTGACCGGCAGATCCTGGCTGCAGTGACAGAGCCCCTGCGGCTGGAGTGGGGACTCAGCGATACGCAGTTGGGATGGCTTGTAGCTGCCTTTACGCTCTTGTACGCCGTCGTGGGATTACCCCTTGGGCGGCTGGCAGATCTTTGGCGGCGCAACCTGCTGCTTGCGGTCGGCCTAGCACTATGGAGCAGCCTGACCTGCCTCTCGGGTTTGTGCCGGAGCTTCTGGCCTTTGTTTTGCGCTCGCCTCGGTGTCGGCGTTGGTGAGGCATCCTGTGCGCCCGCAGCCAGTTCGCTGGTTGGCGATTTGTATCGTCCGCTCGAGCGAGCCCGAGCCATGTCTGTGTTTATGCTGGGTCTTCCGATCGGTGTTGCTCTGAGCTATCTCCTCGGCGGTGCGATTGCGCAACACTATGGCTGGCGCGCGGTTTTTTATCTGGCCGGTCCTCCGGGTTTGCTGCTGGCCGGCGCAGCACTATTTCTCCCCGAGCCGCCGCGCGGCCGTTCCGAAGCAACCCGAGTAGGAGACAAACGGCGTCCGGGGTCTCCCGCCGGGCTCGTCCTCGGCATTCCGACGATGCGTTGGATCATAGCCTCCGGGCTCCTTCACAATTTCATCATGTACGCTTTTACTTTTTTTCTCCCGTCGTTCCTGGTGCGCCATCATCGGACGACGGTTCAAATGGCGGGATTAGTCTCAGCCCTGGTTGTGGGAACTGCAGGCGCGCTGGGAATGCTCACGGGCGGTTGCTTAGGAGATGCCGCGATCAGGCGGTGGCAAAATGGCCGGATGCTGGTGGCAGGCATCGCGGTGTCGGTGGCGGCTCCCGCGGGCCTTCTTGCTTTGTTGCTGCCATCAGGAGCATTGATCTCCTTCGTGACTCTTCAAGGCATTGCCGGGCTGTTGATGTACACCTACTACGCGACCGTGTACGCTACCATTCACGATATCGTCGAGCCATCGCTGCGAGGCAGAGCCATGGCGATCTACTTTTTTGCGATGTACATGCTGGGGGCTTCGATAGGACCTGTGGCACTGGGCTGGCTGAGCGACTTCTTTGCTCGCAGGGCTGCCCTTTCGGCTGGTGTCGCTTTGGTCCTGGCCCCCGAACAATTCCGCGCAATCGGCCTTCATCGGGCCATGTACGCTATTCCGGCGCTGAGCGTCGTGCTAGCTGCGGTCCTCTTCGCCGGCGCGGCTACAGCGGTCAAGGATATTTCCAAGCTGCAACACTGGATGAAAAGCCTCGCTGCGAAGGGCGTGGAGACAAACGTCAGTGTGGTGCCGAAGGGGGGACTCGAACCCCCACGAGCTTAAGCCCACTAGACCCTGAACCTAGCGCGTCTGCCAGTTCCGCCACTTCGGCACTGTTGGAGGCCTATGTTATGGCTGCGCGGCAGCCTTGTCAATGGCGTTGGCCACAGTGGTTCCCGGGACCGACCTTGCCGCCCCACGTAACTGCTGGCCGGCGGGTCCACACGGGAAAAATCTGGGTCCAGCTCCGAGGATCCTGCCGCTTTGCTCTTTCCGGGTCGACACCGAGCCTCTTTGCCAGATCGAGGGCCACAGCCGCTTTCCGCGACTCTCCCTGGCTCTCGAGTGCCAAGCTGTACAGGTACTGAAGCAGCCCTTGATCTGCATGTGTTGACACCATCTCCTGAAGAACGGCCAAAGCGGCTGGTTCATCTCCTTGCAGGTGCCTCAGAATCGCCAGATTCAGTCCGACTGTATAATCCGTTTTCGCCAAGGTGCGTGCCGCCATCAGATTCCGGCCCGCCAGTAGGTACTCGCCTCTCCGCAGGTGGGCTACTCCGAGGTTATTGAGCACTTCCAGCGCCTGGTAGCGCTGTTCAACAACGTTGTAAGCCTGGACGGCTTCTGCCGGCCTATCCTGCTTCAGATAGCAGGTGCCCAGCATGAATTGGGCCTCAAGGGAATTCTGCGCCGCTTTCGATGCCGGCTTTAGATATTGAATTGCCCGAACACAGTCTCCGCGGCCAAAGTAGTAGGCCCCAAGAAGGAACGAAGCCTGCGCGAAATCCCGGTACAGCTCGACGGTCTTCAGCAACATTTTGGCGCGTTCGGCTTCGTCTGAGACTGCCAGGCAGCTGATGAAGCTGGAGTACGGCCCATTGGGTACCGTCCGAGACCGCGCTCGAAAATCCTCCCGCGACAGTGCACCGTTCAATCCCATGTCGGACAGAATCACCCAAGCCAGTTCGTTTTCGAGCTGCGGAAGGGCCGCCACGGGCCCGTTCGCTACGATTTCTCCACTTAGCCGTAACGACTTGAGATCGAGCACCCGAAGTGCGATGCGCAGGTTTTCTCTTGTTCCCGTGCAGCTTCCGTAAACCAGCTCATCTACGGCAGCTTTTTGCGCAATACGAATCATGCTCGCGCGGCTGAGCGGCGTATTCGGTGGTAAGTCGGAGGCTTCGACGAACCTCACGCGCTCTTCCCAACTGATCGTTTCCACCCCCGGCACTAACAACTCTTCGGAGATCGCAATCGCAAGCCCTTCTCCGACCCACGCAAGGCTCTGCACTTTGGATTGAATCTCCGGCGGGAATATGAGAAACGTGGTGCCGGCTGCCGCAGAGGCAGACAAGCAGACAAGCATCGATAGCGCCGCAAGCATTATTCTTCGCACGCGATTTGATACCATGCAGCAGCAGGCAATTTCAAAAGAATCTCAGCGCGCAGCCCGCAGGGCACACCGAGAAGAACCTGCGCATGCGCGCCAGCCGCATCTTTTGGGTCGTTGGTCTGCTGGCGGCCTCATTGCTCGAGCACGTATTCTCTTTCGCGCAGAACCAGGCTCGCCGTGGCCAGGAAGAACGCTGTCAGAAGGATCAACATCACAACGGATTCCGTTGGATCAGTACGCTCTCCGATCAGCATCGAGACAGCCCCGAGCGTGTCCTGGTGGGGAAAGACTGACTGTACATAATGGGTGATCGTCAGCTTCCTGGTGAAGCCGGGCAGAACTGCTATGAGACCCTCCCAGCCAAAGGCATAAGCGAGGCCTATCAAGATCGAATGCTTGAGCCACGCTCCTAAGAGGCTGAAAAACGATCCGTAAGCCAACAGCGCCAGGAAGACGATGCCTATGTCGCGAGCCAGCACACCGAGGTCTTGAAAAAACGGCAGCATGTCAGAGCGGAGGTACAGGATCAGGTAGCTCACGATTACGGTAGGCAGCACCAGAATTGCGCCGATCCAGGCCAAGGCCAGGTACTTTCCCAGCATGACCGCGGGTTTTGGAATCGGACACATGAACAGATACGTGAGCGTCTTCCCTTCCACTTCCTCCGAGATTAAGGCGGTGCCGTAGAAGAGCGTAACGAAAACAACCAGAAACCGGATGACGGCCGTCGACATCAAAGTGCCGAAAACTTGAGAAGGTGGCAAGGCGGCAGGGACTAAGTTCAGGGACAGGATCACTCGTCCGACGACCGAAAGCCCAAGCACGATCAGCGAGAGCACTCCAATGAAAATCGTCTTCTTGCTCCAGAAGAGCGTATCCAGCGTCAGGTAGGCAATCGTCCTCACGTCGCGCCAGGTTTTTGCCAGACTCATGGATCTCGACATGCTCGCTCCTAGCTGATCAGGTAATGGAAGACAGCTTGAAGGTTATCGTCAGGCGATGTGATCTGGTCCAGGTCGATGTCGTGGTCGAGCATCAACGCGGGCAACCGGCGATAGAAATCGTCAGGTTTGCGCGATTCAACCGTCAGTCCGCCATCTTCTGGATGAAATCTGACGCTCTCCACGTCGGGGAATGCCACGAGAGCCTCGGCCAGCTTCCGCGGCTCGGAACATCGAATGTATATGTTGTGCGGGTGTTTGTCGATCAGCTCGCGGATTTGATGAACATCTCCTTCAGCCAGCACTTGCCCGTTGTGCATCAGAAGAATCGTCGGGGTCATTGCCTCGATCTCGTGGAGGATGTGGCTCGAAACAACCACACACTTGCCCTCCCGCCCCCATTGCCGCACCTGCCGGATCGTCTCGTGCCTCCCGACCGGATCCATACCTGCAAGGGGCTCGTCCAGGATCAGAACCTCCGGCTCGTGGGCGATCGCCTGGGCCATCTTGATGCGCTGCCGCATTCCCTTGCTGTACGCTGCAATCTTCTTGTTGCCAACCGGCGCGAGTTTGACGGTATCGAGCGCGGCATCAACACGCCGTTCGACCTCCGCCGCGGAAAACCCGTGCATCTGCAGAAGTGCTGCCAGAAACTCTGCGCCCGTCATGCGCTCGTAGAACGAATCCTGCTCGGGACAGAAACCGATCCGGTGAAACAGATCGTAGTTGTTCCAGACGCGCTCGCCGAACATTGTGACCTCTCCCTGGCTCGGCCGCAACTGCCCGGTGATCAACTTCATCAGAGTCGACTTGCCGGCGCCGTTCGGCCCCAGAAGCCCGATGACTCCCTGCCCGATCGTAAAGCTCACATTATTCACGGCGATCACTTGCCCGTACCATTTCGAGAGAGTCCGACCTTCAAGCACTGCCGTCACTTGACCACCTCCACTGCGCGTACGCGGCTGTGAATGACCCACAGGCTCCCTGCCATGAGCACGGCAACGACAACTGCCGAAATCCAGGGAGATGCCTGGTAAGTGAGCGAGCGGCGAAACAGCACGTCTCCAATCAGCGTCAGGTTGTTCGGCAGCGATACCCAGGCGACGCTCGTGGTATTTAACAGAGCGCTCAGGACGGCGTAGAGGATCTGGCTGAAAAAAACCACCGCCGCAAAAAAGATGCCGGCAAATCGGCTGCTTCGGCTCAGCGATGACAGAGCGAGCATGATCATTCCGTTAGCAAAGATGATGAGCAGGGAGTAGGCGACGATCGGCAGCATGACCCAGGAGTATTGTGCAAGAAACTCGAGATCGGCGTGGAAGGCGGCGGCCAGCAAGAACAGCAGGAGGCCGGGCGCGAGAGTCGGCAAAGCGACGAAAAACACGACAATTCCGAGCTTGCCCAGCAAATAGTCACGCCGCGTGATCGCTTTCGCCAAGTAGATCTGCAGGGCGTTCGCTTTGAGATCGTTGGCAATCAGACCGGCCCCGGCATAAATCGATATGATGAAGGTAAAGAAAAGCTGCTGGCTCAGAAAGGCTTCGAAAAACCCGGCATCGACCTTGATGAGCGAAATTCTGCCCATCACTACGGCGCCATAGAGTATGACACAGCGCGCCAGGAACGGGACCATCGCAAGGAAAAGGAGCACCAGAAAGCCCCGCTTTTTTGCAAGCAGGATAATTCCCTGCCTGGTGATCACCCACCAGCGATACGGGTGCGAGGTCCAATCTCCCGCCCAGTGCTGATAGCTCAGATCATGAATGGGCATTCTCATCTCCTAGTGACGAATTAGCGATAAATCATTCCCGGCTCTTTGCCGTCAAGCCACGATGACTCCGGCAGAAATGACGGGCGGCACAAATGGGGTGCACATTCGCCACACATCATCCCGCCGCTCGTCATTCAGCGCGTTCTCCAATTACCTCGAGGAACACTTCCTCAAGGGAGTGCCGCAGGGGAACGAGATGGCGGATCTGGACCTGCCGATCGCGGGCTATCTGCAACAGAACACGGCCGGAGAGTCCTTCCTTCAAGTGAATTCTGAGGATCCCATCTTCCCCCATCAGGCACTGGCATCCCGAAGTCTCAAGCCCGCGGCGAAACGAATCCAGATCACCCTTTACGCGACATTCAAAGACCGCACCCGTACGGCGCTTCAAGTCCTCGATCCTGCCCGCAGCCAGTCGTCGCCCTTTATGGATGACCAACGCGTCGCGGCACACCCACTCGACATCGGGGAGCAGATGCGAAGAGAGAATCACGTTGATGTCTTTGGACGTCGAAATATCTCGGACCAACTCCAGCATCTCGACCCGACCCTTGGGATCTAGCCCGATGGTCGGCTCGTCGAGAAACAGCAGCTGCGGATCGTGAACCAAGGCTTGCGCAAGCTTGATACGCTGCTTCATGCCGGCTGAGTATGTCTCGACATTCCGATAGCGGGCCTCTCCCAAGCCTACATAATAGAGAATCTCGTGGGCACGGCGTATGGCGTCCTTGGGCTTCATCCCCATAAGCTGGCCCGCATAAGCGACAAACGTGATCGCATTCATGCCAGGGATGTGGCAGTCGTTCTCCGGCATGTATCCGACCCTCTGCCGAATGTTGAGCTGCTGCGACAAGATGTCCATCCCAAGCACGTTTCCAGTTCCGGCTGCAGGCTGAATGAAACCCAGCAGGGTCTTGAGGAGGGTGCTCTTCCCGGCTCCGTTTGGTCCCAAGAGGCCCATGGATCCGCCCTCAAACTGGACACTGACGCCGTCAAGAACTCTCTGCTTTCCAAACTCGACGGTGATGTTTTCCAGATCGATAATCAAAGAATCCTCCGTCTTGTGTTCCTTGGTACGAAAAAAACGAAATGATAGTTCAAAATTTAGCTGTCTCAAAGACCTTAACGGCGAGGACGGATGGGCCTACCATTCACCTGCTGACTTTTTCGCGATTTCTCTGCGGTGAACCCTTGAGAGTCTTAAGTCATAAAGGGATCTTGCCAACCAGGACGTCAGCACCTAGAATTAGATCCGTATGAAAAGGCTAAGTCCCCTCTTGATCCTAGCATTGCTATGGACAACCGGCCTGATGGCTTTGGAGTCCGGACAATTTCGGCTTATGTCCGTGACCGCAGCCCAGAAGTGGATTCTCATTTCGCAGACGCTAGGAAAGCCCAAGTACATCCTCGACATCTCGGCCGCCAAGATCACTGTCGACGGCAAGCCTGCGGAGATCAAAGAGCTCTCTCGTTACAGTGTCATCAACGTGAGATTCGAATTGAAGAAACTCAGCAAGTTCGGGATCACCATTGATGGCGTGGCGTCCGAGATCCGTATCCTCACGCCGGAACAGACGAAAAAGACCGGCTGACCCAAAGGGCATGAAATCCCTGAGATCTTAATGGGAAGCCTGCCGCACATTTCGCCTGCGAACACGAAAAATCACTTCACCGCTGATCCCTATTGTGCTTTAATTCCATTGTCCGGCATGCTCCGCCGGGCCGTGGGATGACCCGCTCCGCAGTTCCCAAGAAGGTATTTATAAGCCATTGTAAATAAATATCTTGGCTGCCGTCAGGTTCTGATCAGCCGGTGTCGCGGGAAATCTCCGAGCGATAAGAGAACGTTCCGCTCGGGAAACGGCGGCTTGTGGGGCCAACACAGAGCTTGACAAATGGGGGCTTGATCCGGCCAGCGTGCACCGCGCAGATCAAGACCAGTTGGAGGTTCAATGCGTTCCGCACTGCAGTACGAAGACAATTGGGAGACCGAGCGGTATGCCCTGCTTACGACGCGCGTCTGCGATCTCAAATTGTCTTTCGAGGATACGCTTCTATGTCGTTGTATTAAAAAGCTTTATGACGAACTTGGTCTGAAGAAACTTCAATTCCGTCCTCGGTACTACTTCACCTGTGAAGGAGACGAGTGGGGTTGCCCGGATCGCGTTCCGATAATCGGGATTCCCTTTCATCTGGCCGACGTCAGGCTGACCCGCATCGAAAAGGAGATGGGCTACACGGCTTATGACAAGCGAGACATCATGTGGCTTCTGAGGCACGAAACGGGTCACGCCATCAATTACGCTTATCAGCTCTACACCCGGGAAGAATGGAAGGAAGTTTTTGGCGATTTTAACAAGACTTACCCTGAAAACTTCAAGTTTAAGTTTAACCCATACAGCCGCAATTACGTCAAGACCCAGGGAGAACCAAAGTACTACGCGCAGGCTCATCCGGATGAGGATTTCGCGGAAACCTTTGCCGTCTGGATCAGGCCGCGATCGAACTGGCGCGTAGTTTATCGGAATTGGCCGGCGCTGAAAAAATTGGAGTATGTCGATAGTTTGATGCAGACTTTGCGGTTCAAGAAACCTCACGTTGTCGCGGGACCATTGGACTCTCCTTATCACTCCAAGACCTACACGCTCATCGACTACTACGGCGAGAACCTCGATGACTACAAGGACAACGCGCTGGGGATTTACGACGAAGACTTGAAGTGGATCTTCCCGGCTCAGTCAAACGGGCATAACAAATACGTGCCCGCCAAGGATCTCATCCGCAAGCATCGCCGGTTCCTGATTGCTACCATTGCAAGTTGGACGGGTGCACGAGAAAAGGTGGTGGCTCCCGTGGTGATCAAGTTCTTCCAGCGCTGCCGGGACCTCGAACTGCAACTGCCGGCCGAAGAGGAGAAGTACCGTCTGGCCTCGCTGACCGCATTGGGAACAACTGTCGTGATGAACTATCTCCACACCGGTCGATACATCCCCGACTAACGCGTGACGGACGCCCTCTTTGCCTCAATCGTCGCTGGCGAGCGCGCATCGGTCTTGCTATCCAAAGAAGAGTCTCATGGAGCCGCCAGTAAGTTGCTGGATGTAGTCCCAAAAGAGCATCAGACCAGCGGTCGGCAACAGCATGATCCACACGAGCACTTGGCTCGTCCATGAGAGACGGATGGCTCCGCCTTCGGATCCCTGCGCCGATGCGTCAAGGATCATGGCCTTGATCACACGAGCGTAATAATAAACCGCTACTACGCTGTTCACCGCGCCGACGACAGCGTACCAAGCCAGATTCTGGTTGACCGCAGCCGCAAAGACGTAAAGCTTTCCGAAGAATCCGGCGAGGGGCGGGATCCCCATGAGCGACAGCATGAAGACCGTCATCGAAATGGTCAAGAAAGGCGACCTGCGCCAAAGGCCGCGATAATCTCTCAGGTCGAAGCTCCCGGTGCGATTGTAGACTTCGATCACAACGAGGAACGCACCCAGGTTCATGAACAAGTAGCAGATCAGATAAACGAGCACCGCTTGCAGGCCCAGAGGGCTCAGCACCACGGGCCCCATGAGGATGTAGCCCGCATGCGCGATTGACGAGTAGGCCAGCATGCGCTTCATGTTTTCCTGGCGCAGAGCGGCTATGTTTCCTAGCGTCATGGTGACGACGGAAATCATCAGCACCAGCAGCGTCCAGTTGACGGCCGCGAATGCGCTCCACTGCACCCCCACAACCGAGGTCCTCGACAGCCCGGTAAAAAAGAACCGAATCAGCGTTGCAAAGCCGGCAGCCTTCGGGGCTACGCTGAGGAATGCCGTGACCGGCGTCGGGGCACCCGTGTAGACGTCGGGGCACCAGAAGTGAAATGGAACTGCCGCAGTCTTAAAGCCAAAACCAGCCAAGACCAGCACGACAGCCACGAGCAACGTCAACGAGTTGTTCCCGCTGGCGGCTCCCTGGGCAATCAGGTCACGGATCTGAGCCATCTTCGTCGTCCCCGTCAGGCCGAACAGAAGCGTGATGCCATAAAGCATGCATCCGGTTGACACCGCTCCGAAGAGCAGGTACTTCAGCGAGGCTTCATTGGATTCCCTCTGGTTGCTGAGATACCCGACCATGACGTAGCTGCCCAACGACACCGTCTCTAAGGACACAAACAGCATCAACAAATCGGCAGCCGAGGCTAGAAGCACCATGCCCAGCGTCACGCCTAGCAACAGCACATAAAACTCGCCGATGTGATCTTTTGACAGCTCCTTAGATCCAGGCGCGGCCAGCAGCACCAAAAACGATGTAAGGATGAGAAACCCTTTGAAAAAAATAGCCATGGGATCGAGCGCTACCATGCCGTAAAAGAGAGTCCCTTGCGCAGCGCGGTAAAGGGGAACCGTGAAAGCCAGCGCGAGCAAAAGGCCAAAGCCAGTAATGAAAAACGTCGCGCTCTTCCGGATCGAGGGAGCAGCCAAATCCACAACAATAACCGCGAGAAGGGTCAGTGTGATTGTCATCTCCGGGTGAAAAGCCTGCAGGTCCTGAAGAATCTGTGGGTTCATGGCTTATCCCCTGAGCGAATCAGCCTTGTCTAGGTCCACTGATTTCATCAGCCTGTACATCGAAAGTACGATGGCCAGCCCGACCGCAGCTTCAGCCGCAGCAATGACGATCACGAAAATGGCGTACACCTGACCGTTCAGGTCTACGGATGAAAATCTGGAAAACGCCACCAGATTGATGTTCGCCGAGTTCAGGATGAGCTCCACGCCCATCAGAACGTTCACTGCGTTCTTGCGCGTCAGAACCGCCATGATGCCGAGCGAAAAAAGCGCGGCGCTGATGACGAGGTAGTGGACTAATCCTATCATTCGGATCTCCTTCTGACGATCATTGCCGCCCCGATGAGGGCGATGACCAGAAAGATGGAAGCGAGTTCAAACGGAAGGATATACTCCTTCATGAACAGTTCCCCGATTGCCGCGGTGGTTGGGTCCAACGCTCGGGCTCCCCTGCTATGCCATGTCGTTCGCAGCATGACGCCGACCAAGGTCAGGAAAACAATGGTCACCAAGGCGAGGCCTGGCCAGAACTGGTATGTTTCTGACTTCAGCCTCATGTCGTAAAGCTTGTGCGTCACCATGACCCCGAAAATCAGGAGCACCAGGATCCCGCCGACGTAAATGACCATCTGCGTCCCGGCAAGGAAATCGGCTCCCAGGAAGACATACAGTGCAGCAACTCCGAAGAATGTAAAAAGCAAGGCAAAAGCAGAGTGGATCAAGTTCCTGGAAAATACGACGACGACCGCAGAGAGGACCGTCATGGCGGCAAAGAAATAAAAGACAATCTGGGTCAAGACGTTGGTGTCCATAGTGTCAGGCGTTGTCTACCGTATGCTCCTTGGAAGATTTCGCGTACATGGGTTTGTCTACAGCAAAGTGGTACACATGATCCTTCTTGTCATAAACAGAGTACTCGTATTCCTTGGTCATCATCAGGCAGTGGGTTGGGCACGGAAAGACGCAGAGAGAGCAGTAACAGCACAGAGTCATGTCGATGTCGAAGACGTAAGTGCGCAGCTTGATCGGCGTGCCGTCCGAGGCAAACACTGCAGGTTCATCCTTTCCCCGCTTTTCGGTCTCAATGGTGATGCAATCTGTCGGACAGGCGCGCGCGCACTGGCCGCATCCGATGCAGTCCTCGATCTTGTTGAACAGCCGGGCGCGTGTACGTTCCGGCATATCCCATCTTTCGGTCGGGTATTGGAGGGTGACAGAGCGAGTGAACAGATGAAGCCAGGCCACCCACATCGAACGGGCAATGGTGACAATCCCAAGCCCGATGTTCCTGAAGTAAGCCCTCATATCAAGCCTCGGCGAAACTTCACTTCCAGTAGACAGCCAGCCAGCCTGCCCCTGCAACCAGAATGAACGAAGCTGGGAGAAGCACCTTCCAGCACAGATACATAAGCTGGTCGACGCGCAGGCGTGGCAGCGACCAGCGCAGCCACATCTGTACAAAGATGAGCGCCATCACCTTCAGGAAGAACATGATAGGACCGGGGACCAGCTGCCCAGCCACCGTTCCCGGAAGAACCTGCGTCCAGCCACCCAGGAACAGCGTGGTGGCAACACCGGCAACCACAATCATGTTGGCATACTCGGCGAGGAAGAAAAAGGCGAAGCGCATGCCTGAGTATTCGGTGTGATATCCGGCAACCAGCTCCGACTCCGCCTCAGGAATGTCAAAGGGTGTCCGGTTCACCTCAGCCAGCGAGGCGATGAAGTAGACAAAAAACGCCAGGAAGGTGAAAGGATTGCGGAACAGAAACCAGCGCTGGATCCCGCCCTTCTGAGCGTTGACGATATCCTGCATCGAGAGACTGCCGGCCAGGATGACCACCGTCATGATTGCAATTGCTGCAGGGATCTCGTAGCTGACTATCTGGGCAACGGAGCGCATCCCTCCATAGAGGGAGTACTTGCTGTTGGAGGCCCATCCGGCCATCATGATTCCTACCACTGCCAGGCTGCCGATCGCAAGGATATACAGGACGCCGATGTTGAGATCGGAAACGATCGAGGAAGCCCCGAACGGGATCACTACGAATGCAGCAAAGGCGCCGAGGAACACAATGAAGGGCGCCATCTTGAATAAAACCCTGTCCGCCAATTCCGGGACGATATCCTCCTTGAGGAGGAGTTTTATCGCATCTGCAATCGTTTGCGCCCACCCGTGCCAGCCTCCCACGTACATGGGGCCGAGCCGGTCCTGCATGTGGGCCGAGACCTTCCGCTCCAGCCATACCAAAAACAGGACGACGAGAGATAAGAGCGCGAAGATGACGATGGCGCTCACGAGCATGGGCAGTGACGCCCGTACAAGCGCCGGGAGCACATCGTATTTCGGTATCAACTGCAGGAGTTGCGCGATCGATTCCATTCCTGCCTCCCCCTGCTAACGATCGACTTCACCCAGAACGATATCAACGCTGCCCAGAATGGCGACGATGTCGGCAATCATGGCCCCGCGACTGATCTCTCGGAAGGCGCTCATCACCGTGAAGCAGGGAGACTTTACCTTGACGCGATAGGGCTTGGGGCTACCGTCGCTGACGATGTAGTATCCCAGCTCGCCACGAGGACACTCCGTGCGCATGTAAACTTCCCCAGCCGGAGGCTTGATGCGCTTGGGGATCGATTCCTGCACATCTCCCGGTGTCATTTTCGCGACAGCTTGCCGGATGATCTTGCAGCTCTCCTTGATCTCGCGGATGCGCACCATGTATCGGTCCCAGCAGGAGCCGACGGGTCCATGTTCCCCCAGTCCGACCGGAACGTCGAAGTCAAATTCCTCATATCCCAGATAGGGCTCATTCTTGCGGACATCAAACTTTACGCCGCTGGCGCGCAGGTTGGGGCCCGTCACTCCGTAGCTGAGTGCCACTTCGGGGGTCATGATGCCGACGTTCGCCGTGCGCTTTATGAAGATGAAGTTGTTCGACAACAGCGTATTCAGGTTGTCCACCTGCGGTTCGAAATAATCGATGAAATCGATCACCTTCTTTTCGAAACCCGGCTTGACGTCGAACATCAAGCCGCCGATCCAGTTGTAGTTGTAAAGCAAACGGGCGCCGCAGGTCTCCTCAAAAACATCCAGGATCGTCTCGCGGTCGCGGAAGCACCACAGGAACGGCGTAAAGGATCCCATGTCGTTCCCATAAGTGCCGGCTGCGATCAGGTGGCTTGCGATGCGGTTCAGCTCCGCCATGATGATGCGGATGCAGCGGACTCGATTGTTTACCTGAATCCCCATGAGTTTCTCAACCGCCAGGACGTAGCCGAGCTCCATGTTCATCGCGGCGCAGTAGTCCATCCGGTCCGTGAAAGGGACCACGCCGGGGTAGTCGATGTTCTCGGCATGCTTTTCGAAACACCGATGGAGATAGCCGATATGAGGAATTGCTTCGGCGACAACCTCGCCATCCGTCTTGAGTTCGAGACGCAGCACCCCGTGAGTTGAAGGGTGTTGAGGCCCCATGTTCAAGGTCATGACGTCCCCGCTGTACTCTACTTGCATCGCTTCTCCTAGACCGGCATATCGCGATAAGTCGTGGGGAACTCGTAGTCCTTGCGCAGCGGGTGTCCCTCCCAGTCGTCGGGAAGGAGAATCCGCCGCAGATCGCTGTGCCCCTCAAACACGACCCCAAACATGTCAAAGGCTTCACGCTCGTGCCAATTGGCAACACCCCAAACAGATTCCACGGATGGCAGGCGAGGCGCTTCCCTGGGCATCCGACACTTTAACGCGTAGCGGTGGCCGTGTTTCATGGAATAAACGATGTAGACCACTTCGATCCGGTCCTTGTAATCGGCCCCCGCCAGGCACTCGAGATGATCCATCAGCAAGCGGCCGTCACTGCGGACGAAGCGGCACACAGTCAGGATCTCGGCGGGCTCCACCACACTCCAGGGATTGAGGCCGTCGAGCTTCGATTCCAGGATCTTTGCACCGAATTTCTCGCTAAGCAGAGCGGCGATCTCTTCTGCTTTCATGCGGCACCTTCATGCGCTTTCGTTTTTGCGATGGTTTCCTCTCGGATCTTCTTCTGCAGGTGCATGAGTCCCTCAAGCAGTGACTCCGGGCGTGGCGGACATCCGGGGACGTAAACGTCTACCGGAATGATCTCATCAACGCCTTTCAGCACGTGGTAGCCGTACTGCCAATACGGACCACCGTTGTTTGCGCAGCTCCCCATCGAGATCACGTACTTGGGCTCCGGCATCTGGTTGTAAAGCCGCTTGATGCGGATGGCCATCTTCAGCGTGACCGTCCCTGCAACGATCATCACATCGGCCTGGCGCGGAGTCCCGCGGAAAACCTCCGCGCCGAACCGGGCAAGATCGTACCGGGATGCGCCGGTTGCCATCATTTCGATCGCGCAGCAAGCAAGACCGAACGAAAGCGGCCAAGGCGAATTTGAACGGGCCCAATTGAAAAGCCAATCCAACGACGTGATGAAGACGTTGTCTTCGAACTTGCCCTCCAAAACTCCCATCGTGATCTCCTAGGAACCGCTGGCTGCTGCCACGAGAACTCCTCACCCGCTAACGCTTCATGGCCTTCACGTCTTCCGGCTTTATCCAGGCAAGGTCGCCCTTTTTCCAAACATACGCAAGACCGACAGCCAGAATCCCTATGAAGATGAGTCCCTCAGTGAAGGCAAATGGGCCGAGCGTCTTGAAGACGACCGCCCAGGGCAAGAGGAAGACGATTTCTACGTCGAAGATGATGAAGATCAGGGCGCAGACGTAGAAGCGTATGTTGAAACGGATCCAGGCGGACCCTTCCGGATACTCTCCACACTCGTAAGGGATGTATTTATCAGACGCGTCTTTGCCTTTCGGCTGCAACAGTCGTGACAGCAAAAGGGCGATCGCCAGAAGCACCAGGCCGACCGCCAGGAACATCAAGACGCTCGAAAAGCTGAACAACATAAGCCTACTCCCATACTGGACGAGGGGGCGTACAAAAATCCTGAATTGCCAACGTGCTACCCTACCCATCCAACGGCTGTTTTGCAAAGCAAATCTGGGGCGGATTGAGGGTGGCTTTCTGGTACAGATTGACTTCTCAGCATACAAATCCCACCGCCTCTGGTCAAGCCAAGAAATTCATCGGCCGCCTCCAAAATCGCGACATTCCAACCTGGTTTGCTGTCATCGCACGTGGATCGACAGTCGGGGAATTTCGGTGCCTGTCACCGAATTCTTGAGATATGATCTGGGCCGTCGTAGCGTGGGCGCTGCGGCCTCTGAAATGCAATTTCGCCCGGAGGGTACAATCTATGAAAGCGGTGTGCTTTTACGAACATGGCGGGCCCGATCGGTTGAGATATGAAAATGTACCCGATCCTGTTCCGGGGCCGGGCGAGGTTGTAGTGCGCGTCAAGGCCTGTGCTCTCAATTACCTTGACCTTTGGGAGCGCAAGGGTCTCCCCGGCATTGCAATCCCGCTCCCCCATATTTCGGGAAGCGACATTGCCGGCATAATCGAAAGTGTCGGACCAGGCGTTCGGCACGTGAAACCCGGCGACAAAACCCTCGTCAATCCCGGGCTGAGTTGCATGCACTGCGAGCACTGCTATCAGGGAAACGACAACCAGTGCAGGGAATACTCCGTCCTCGGCTATCTCAGCAACGGCGGTTACGCCGAGCTCGTTGAGATCCCTGCCGTTAACGCACTCCCCTACCCGGGTGAAATGCCGTTCTCTGAGGCTGCAGCCATTCCCTTGGTGTTCATGACAGCATGGCACATGCTGTCGACGCGCTGTGCCATCCGTCCGGGCGAGGATGTCCTTATCCTAGGGGCTGGAAGCGGCGTCGGGAGCGCAGCCATCCAGATTGCAAAGCTCTTCCACGCGCGCGTCATTGCGACGGCTGGCACCGATGCCAAGGCCGAGAAGGCGCGCGCACTGGGTGCCGATCACGTCATCAACCACTCCAAGCAAAAGACCCGCGACAGCGTGCGCGAGATCACGGCCAAACGCGGCGTTGACATCGTGTTTGAGCACGTCGGTGCAGCCACATGGGAGGACAGCGTCGGTTGCCTGGCAAGGCATGGTCGCCTGGTGACCTGCGGCGCAACGACGGGCTTCGATGTCCGACTCGACCTGCGCCACCTGTTTGCAAAAGAAGTCTCCGTTCTGGGCTCCTACATGGGATCCAAGCACGAGTTGCTCCAAGTGTTGAAGCTCGTGCAGGAGGGGCTTCTGCACCCGGTCGTTTCCGAAGTACTGCCCTTGAAGGACGCCGCCCGTGCGCAACAAATGATGGAAGCACGTGAGCATTTCGGCAAAATAATCCTGCTGCCTGAATAATCGCAGCTTCTGACATCCAACATACGGTCGCAGCCTTGCTGGCGGCCGACGCGGATTTGACGTCCTTTGTCGGAGGTTCAAGAGGAATGATTCATATCATCGTGTTCAGCACTGTCTTTGTCGCCTCACTGGCGTTTTTTGCGCACAGCGCCGTGCGGCTGGTGAGGCTTCTCTCGCTCGGCAGGAAGGAAGACCGCTTCGACAGGGTCGGAACGAGAATCAGAAACGTGCTTGTGGTCGCGTTTGGGCAAACCAAGCTCCTCCGCGAGCCACTGGCCGGGCTGATGCACTTCTTCATATTTTGGGGCTTCGTCATCCTTTTAACCGCGATTCTCGAAGCGATCATGCAGGGGTTTGTGCCCGGATTCACCTTGCGTGCGCTGGGCCCGTTCTTCCCGCCGCTCGCCGTGTTGCAGGAACTCCTCGGCGCCCTCGTGGTCCTGGCCTGCCTGGTTGCGCTTGCTCGCTGGTACTTCATCCCTCCGAAAAGATATTTCGGCCCTGAGATCACAGGCCACGTGCGCAGCGATGCCACTCTCATTCTCGGGTTGATCCTCGTCATCATCCTCTCGATGTTTGGAACGAACGCATCGCACATGGCCTTTTCGGGGCAACTCACTGAACCCCGGTTCATTTCGGTGCTATTGGTTCCGCTGTTTGCAGGCCGTTCAGGAGAGTTCTGGTGCCAGCTCTTTTGGTGGCTTCACATCCTCACAGTCCTGGGCTTCTTGAACTACCTCCCCTTCTCAAAGCACCTGCATGTGCTGACTTCCCTTCCTAATGTCTTCTTCACGTCGCTTGAACCGCGCGGCCGTCTCTCCAAGCTTAACCTCGAAGATGAGAATGCGGAGAAGTTTGGGGCGGATGACATCCGCGACCTGACTTGGAAGCAGCTTCTCGACGGCCTTACCTGCACGGACTGCGGCCGCTGCACGGCAGCCTGTCCCGCAAACAGCACCGGCAAGGTTCTCAGCCCGCGCAAGATCATTATGAATATCCGGCAACGTACTGGGGAAATCGGGCCGCTTTTTCTGGCCGGAACCGAGGAGCAGAACAAGGACGCGCTCGCGCACCGGCTTCTTGACAACTTCATTGCCGACCAGGAGCTTTGGGATTGCACGACCTGCCGCGCCTGTATGGAAGAATGCCCGGTCAACATTGAACATGTGCCGACGATCATCGATGTGCGCCGCTTTCTGGTGCTGATGGAATCCAGGTTCCCGCAGGAGCTCGCCGTGACGTTCAAAAACCTCGAAACCAACTTCAGTCCCTGGGCCTTCAGCCATGAATCGCGCGCAGACTGGGCAAGAGACCTCGGCGTTAAAACCATGGCGGAGACCGGAGGAGACGGGATTGACATTCTCTATTGGGTCGGCTGTGCCGGGTCGTACGACACCAGGTATCAGAAAGTCAGCCGCGCCATGGTGAAGCTGCTGGATGCGGCCGGCATCAGGTTCGCCATATTAGGCGCCGAGGAAAAGTGCAACGGGGATCCGGCACGGCGCGCCGGCAACGAGTATCTGGCGCAAATGCTCATCGCTGAGAATGTCCAAGTGCTGAACCGGTACAAGGTAAAGAAGATCGTAACCACCTGCCCTCACTGCTATAACACGCTGAGGAACGAGTACCCTCAATTCGGCGGCAAATACGAAGTGGTTCACCACACGGATTTGCTCTTTGACTTGCTGTGCGCAGGCCGCTTGAAAGCAAAGACAAAATTCGGCGACAAGGCTACCTTCCACGACTCCTGCTATCTGGGAAGGTACAATGGCATTTACGATGCCCCCAGAGGTGTGCTGGCGGCCGTAGGTGGCCGGCCCGTCGAGATGGCCCGGTCAAGAGACAGGGGATTTTGCTGCGGCGCAGGCGGCGCGAGGATGTTCATGGAGGAGAAACAGGGCAAGCGCGTCAACATTGAGAGAGCCGAAGAGGCACTCGCGTCAAACCCGAGCGTAATCGCGACGGCATGCCCCTTTTGCATGACCATGATGACAGACGGCCTGAAGGCAAAAGACGCCGAAGAGCGCGTTCAAGTGCGCGACGTCGCCGAGATCCTCGCCGACGCCTTGTAGGCTTTGGGCAGCCGCGCTGCAGCGCGAGGATTGTTGGACCTGTCGGCAGAAATGTCGGAGCGCCGCTCATTCCACCCATTGATTCCAGGATTGGAGCCGCGACTTGAGCGCGGCCATGAACCGGTCCGCAACGGCGCCATCGATCACCCGATGATCGAACGACAGCACCACATAGACCATAGTGCGAATTGCGATGGCGTCGCCGATAATGACGGGTCGCTTCTCCAGACTTCCCACCCCAAGGATCGCCACCTGCGGCTGGTTGATGATCGGGGTTCCAAAGAGCGAGCCGTAAATGCCGGGATTAGTGATTGTGATAGTTCCGTGCTGGACCTCTTCCGGTTTGAGCCTCCTGGTGCGCGCTCGTTCAGCGATGTCGTGAATCGCGAGAGCCAGCCCTGTGAAGGATTTCAGGTGGGCGTCCCTGATTACCGGCACGATAAGTCCGGTATCCAGAGAAACCGCGACTCCCACATTGATTGGCTTCTTGAAGATGATCTTGTCGCCGGACACCGAGCAATTCATGATCGGGAAGTCGCGAACCGTATCGACGAGCGCTTTCACGAAGAACGGCGTGTAGCTCAGTTTGATTCCTACACGGGCTTCAAACTCGTCTTTGTGCCTCTCGCGCAATTGCACAATCGAGGTCATGTCAACCTCGAAGAGTGTCTGCACGTGTGCGGATGTCCTCTTGCTGAGGACCATGCGCTCCGCGATTGCCTTTCGCATCGGGCTCATGGTAAGCATCCCGGTTTCGCCGGGGAACTTGGAAACCTCATCGGGCGGAGCCGGCGCCGGTTCTTCCCGTGGCGGCTCAGCCTTTTCCGGAGCAGCCGCGATCTTCGGAGGCGGAATAACCGGAGCATGAGAGCGCGCCTCGGCGGCGACACGTGGCGGAGCGGAACTCTGCGGCGCTTCCACAACGGCTGCAACCTCCGGCGCTGACATCGCAGGCCGAGCTTCCATTTTTCCATGGCGCTTTAGATGACTGAAGATGTCTTCTCTTGTGATTCTTCCCGATAGGCCGGTCCCTTCAATCTCCGACAAGTTGACGCCGTATTCGTGGGCGATCCGGCGCACCAGTGGGGACGTACGGACAGACCTCGGCGATTCCTCACCCCTCACCGGCTGCGGCCCGGTTTTCGGCATTTCGACTTCCTCCGACTTCAACTCCGCAACCCGCGCCACCTCCTCGGCTGTGGCCGCCTGCGGTTCTGCCTCCAGGGTGCCTGCCCCGATCACGGCCGCCTTTTGAAGCGCCTCTCCTGCGCCACCTCCTTGCTCCAGCACAGGAACCGGTCCGGCAACGGCGGTGGCTTGCATCGGCTCGAGCGTGGGCTCCTCCACTCGGGCTTCCGCATCAGGGGCTTCGACCGACCCTCCTGCTTCTCCCACGTCAGCTGCCGTCGTTTCGCGCGTTGTCACTGCCTCTTCCGCTTCGAGGATCGCCACGGGATGGCCGACCTTCGCAATCTGGTTTTCTGCCACAAGGATCCGGCTCAGAGTGCCGTCGGCCGGGGAAGGTATTTCAGAATCGACTTTGTCCGTTGAGATCTCGAAGAGGGGTTCATCACGAGAAACTCTGTCGCCGATTTTCTTCAGCCACTTCGTAATGGTCCCCTCAAAGATGGACTCTCCCATTTGCGGCATGATCACATTGATCGACATGGGTTCTCCCCGATCCGGGCGGCCACTCGCCAAAAAGGAGGTATTCCGCACTGTCGCTCTCGACATCCGCGCGGGCGGAACAAAACCCGAGCAGCGCAACCTCCTTTGCTATCGGCCACCGCAATTATGGCACAGTGCACAGAGTGCTTATTCTAGCTGCCTCTTGACGCATCCGCTCCCAAAAGGAGATTTTGAAGGTCCGACAGCAGAATTGGAATCATTCCCCTCCCAAAAACCTGACCGAAATGTCGCGTCAGCTTCTCCGCCACTTCTCGAAGACCCACTTCACGCTTCAAGATCGTCTGCATCGAAGTGGCCTGCTTTCCCACCAGACCGCAGGGAACGATCAGATCGTAAAACGAAAGATCCGTGTTCACATTGAGCGCAAATCCGTGCCTTGTTATCCAACGGCTGATGTGAACACCCATGGCGCAGATTTTTTGGGAACCCGTCCACACTCCCGTCAGTTTCTCTTCGCGCCCCGCGTCTATGCCGTACTCTTCAAGCACACGGATGATGGTTTCCTCCAGATTCCGCATATAGCGGTGCACATCCTGTTCGTGTCGATCGAGCTTCAGCAGCGGATAGCCGACGAGTTGCCCGGGGCCATGAAAGGTGATGTCGCCCCCTCGGTCCACATGGTGGCGGGTGACTCCTCTTGATCGCAGGGTCTCCTCCGGCGCCACAAGGTTGTGCCAGGTGCCATTGCGCCCAAGCGTGATCACCGGCGGATGTTCCAGAAGAAGCAGCACGTCCGGAGCGAATCCCCTTTTCTTGAGGTCGCAGATCTTCATCTGCAAAGCGAGCGCGCGGGCGTAATCGTAGCGCTCCTCGAAGACGACGGCGTAGCAGGTCTTGCCGTAACCGCTCACTGACGCGCTCAAAAGTGGATTGCCATCCCGTAGATCGCTTCCGCCGCCTCCATGACGGCCTCGGAGATCGTAGGATGGGCGTGGATCAGATGGGACACATCCTCGGCCGTAGCCTCCAGGCCGAGCGCGGCAGTCGCCTCTGCTATGAGTTCCGTCACGTGCGGCCCTATCATGTGAACTCCCAAAACCTGATTGTACTTCCTGTCGCAGACAAACTTCACAAAACCATCATTCTCACCGAGAATAGACGCCTTCCCGATAGCTGCAAAGGGGAACCTGCTCATGACAACTTCATGCCCCCTGGCGCGCGCCTCTTGCTCGGTCAATCCTACACTGGCCACTTCTGGGTAGCTGAACGTGCAGCTCGGCACCTGATCGTAGTTGAGAGGAGACGTATGCTCCCCCGCGAGATGGCGCATTACCAGCATCCCCTGATGAGAGGCCACGTGTGCCAGCTGCTGAGTCGGAACCACATCCCCGATCGCAAAGATGCCCGGCACGTTCGTTTCCATGTGGGCGCCAACTGGGATGCGCCCTTTGGAGGCAATGACGCCCAGCTGTTCGAGGCCGATTCCCTCGGTCATCGGTTTGCGTCCCACGGCAATCAACGCCTTCTCGGCCGTGATCGTCTGCGTTTCACCGCCCGGGGTCGTCACCGTTGCCACCGCATTGCCGTCCTGGGCGGCCATACTCTCCAGGCGAGTGCCGACTAATATCTTGATTCTCCTCTTGCTCAGCAGCTTGTGCAACTCCTCAGAGATTTCCTGGTCTTCCAGCGGCAGGACACGCGGCAGCATTTCCACCACGGTGACGTCAGCGCCGAAGCGGGCGAAGAGCGAGGCAAACTCAATGCCTACGGCACCCGCTCCTACGACCAGCAGCGACTTGGGGACTGCGTCAAGGTCGAGAATCTCCTTGTTTGTTAGAATCACTCGGCCGTCCGCTTCGAGCCCCGGAAGGAGCATAGCCTCGGACCCGGTCGCAATCACGATGTTCCTGGCCTGCACATCGGCGACGGCCTCGCCTTCGACCCGGACAGTCCCAGGGGCGGCTATCGTTCCTTTGCCGAGGAAAGTTGAGACGCGGTTCTTCTTCATCAGGAAAGTCGTTCCCATGGCAAGCTTCTTGACAACCTTGTCCTTGCGCGCTTTGACCTGACGGAAATCAACCTTGACATCACGGCAGAGGACACCAAACTCCTTCCCCTTGAGTGCCTTGTCGTAGAGTTCCGCACTATAGAGCATCGACTTAGTCGGAATGCATCCCCAGTGAAGGCAAGTGCCTCCGAATTTCGAATACTTTTCAATGAGAGCAACCTTGAGTCCGAGCTGGCTCGCCTTGATGGCCGCAACATATCCTCCCGGACCGCTTCCGATGACAGCCACGTCATAAGTAATGGGTACAGTGCTCAAGGATCACCTTCTATGATTAGATTTGGTAAGTCACATGCGACGCTGCGTCCAACAACGGCATGGGATACTATCACCCGCGGCAAAGGATTTCAAAAATTATCGAGCCAGCCGGCGCAGAAGACGCGGACAGGAACCAGGATCGGGAAGGACAAAGACGACAAGAGTTGTTTGTTTTTGGCATTTAAATTGTTATGTTTTCTCCTGCGTTGTTCTTCGGGAGAATCCGATGACAGAGGACATTTACGAAGAAGTCGTCCAGCTCCGACGCCAAGGGCTTCGGGCAGCGCTGGCAACCATTATCGGGCGCAAGGGGTCCACGCCGCGCAAAGATGCCGCCAAGATGCTCGTCTATGAAGATGGCCGGTGCACGGGGACAATCGGCGGCGGCTGCACGGAAGCTGAAGTCTGTCGTGAGGCGCTGGCGGCCATCCGACGCGGCAAGCCGCAGTTGCTGAAATTCGACCTTACGGACGACGATGCTGAAGAGGGCGGCCTGATTTGCGGAGGGACCATGGAGGTGTACGTGGAACCAATCCTGCCGGATCCGACCTTAGTCATTTTCGGCGCAGGCCATGTGGGCCGATGTGTGGCCGACATTGCCAAGACCATCGGATTTCGCATTGCGGTTGTCGACGACCGCGTCAGGTATGCCAACCGCGAGCGATTTCCCACTGCCGACGCTTTGTATGTCGACAGTTGGGAAGAAGTCCTCAAGCAACTGCCAGTCAACGATTCATCGTACCTCCTGATTGTGACTCGGGGACATCAGTATGACCTCGCCTGCCTCAGATATGCACTCAAATCGCCGGCGAAATACATCGGCCTGATGGGAAGCGGACGTAAGGTCAAGCTCTTCTACGAGACGCTCGAAAAGGAAGGGGTCGACCCGATGCAATTCAAGCGTGTCAATTCACCCGTGGGGATCGAGATCGGCTCGGAGACTCCGGAAGAGATCGCTGTCAGCATAGCCGCCCAACTGATTGCAGTGCGCAGGAAAGGTCTGGCCGCAGAGGAGACGGCGGAAAAATAAAAGAGAAGCATTGTCGCCAATTTTATGGACTTTGATCTCAGGCATACCTGTCATGCGTTCCTTTATGGACCAGCCCGCGTTACGACCTAGAGAGCGGCTCTACGTAGTCGAGGTCGCCAGGGGCCTTGCGCTTACGGCACGCCACTTCTTCAGCAACTTCCCACGCCACGTGGCGCGCGGCCTGGGATTTAAAGTGGGCAAAGGCGGCACCGTCACATACGAGTACCCTGAGGAACGCCGATCGTATGCCCTGAGACACCGAACCCGCCATCGCCTCATGAGGCGCAAGGATGGATCTCCCCGATGCGTCGCCTGCATGATGTGCGAGACCATCTGCCCGGCGCGTTGCATTCACATCGTAGCAATGGAGCACCCCGACCCTAACATCGAAAAGATGCCTAGGGTTTTCGACATCGATCTCGGACAGTGCGTCTTTTGTGGGTTTTGCGTGGAAGCCTGTCCGGAAGACGCCATTCGAATGGACACAGGAATTGTCGAGCTCGCCGCCTACACGCGCGAGGGTATGCTGTACCACATGGAACAGTTGCTCGAGTAAGCTATTGCTTGCATCTTCTAATCGGATTCTTCGCCGTGACGCTTTCTAGTTTGAAGTTACTGCCTTTGTGTCAGCACGGCGGCTGATCGCTGCACAGCGATCCATCCCTTGCTCGGCGAGCCGCTGAAACATCTGCTTCCCCTCCGTATCACCGAACTTCTCGGCGAATTGCTTGAAGAAGCCTGCGGCAGCCGTTTCCAGTTCCATCGCGATCTCCAGGGCGCGGCGCGCATCCGCTCGCAGTCCACCCTCAGTCAGCTTGGCCTGCACGAAAGGAACCAGTTGCTGCAACTGACATACGTCGAAATGCAGGAATACTGGAGCATCTTCGAGGCCTTTCTCGCGCCGGTTCATCATTCTGAGTTTCGACTCGAGTTCCTGCGCATAAGACTCCTTCTCGGTTGCCATGGTCTCGAAGACTTCGCTCCCTCCAAGATCTTGATTCTGCGCAGCCGCGAGCCGATAGAACTGCACAGCCTGCTGCTGCACGACCAGTGCCATCTTCAAGGCATCGCGCGCGAAGATCTTTCCGGTATCCGGCTTTGGCCGATCCGTCGTCGGGCGCTGCTCCCGGCAGTCCTGGCAGATTCCGTAGATCTGGATACGCTGGCAAATCGGTTGAAAGCGGTATTTGGCCACGATCCCCTGCTGGACGCTCTCCAGCTCTGGGGAAAGGAACTCGATCACTCTATGGCATTCAGTGCAAACAATGTGGTGGTGCAGAGGATGATGATAGCAATGTTCGAACCGCGTGAGCCCGTCCCCCAGCGTAATCTCCTTGGCAATCCCGCACGCAGTCAGAGATTTGAGGGTCCTGAATACCGTGACGATTCCGACCTTCCTGTCCCTTTTCTTGACCAAGGCATAGATGTCTTCGACGCTCATGTGCCCTTCGTTGCCAAGAAAAGTTTCGAGGATGAGCTCTTTCTGGCAGGTCTTCTTCAAGCCGTTGCGGCGCAGAAATTCATAAAACAACTCCTTCTCTTCTGCGAGCTTTTTCGCGGGCATGATGAAAGTCCTCCCTCCAACGCTTGAGCGAACCGGCGGGGCTTGATGTCGTTATCATAATAGCATCTTGCGCCGACCACGGCTTCATGAAATGTGGCGCGCCAGAAACGTAAAGCTGAGCCGGTGGCGTTCGCTTTCCAACATCTTCAGGCCATGCAGCCGCACACGCTCGCGCAATTCACTCTCATTGAAAAAGCCGAAACGGATCAACCGCTCCAGGAGATAGGCAATCCCACCGGAATGCTCAGGTCGGATGGCGGTCTGGACCGAAAGATACCCCTCAGGGTGAAGCACGCGTTCGATTTCCTTGAGCGCTGATTCGGGCTGATCAAACAGGTGCAGTGCGCCGCAGCAGTTGATGTAGCGAAACGTGCTGGCAATGAAAGGCAGCCGGAAAGCGGTGCCTCGCATCAGCACAATGTTTTGCAGTCCCTCGCGCTCCAGCAGGCGCCGCGCACGAAAGAGCATGGGCCAGGAAAGATCAAGACCGACGACGATGCCTCGAGCTTGGCGCGCCAGCGGACGCGTGAAAACCCCAGTGCCACATGCAAGATCCAGTACGCGCTCCGTCTGCCGGCCCCGCTGAAGCCTGAGGATAGTCTGGACCTCTTTCTCGAACGGGCGTGAGCTGGCGACAAAGTATCCGAGGCGGCGCCAGAAGCTCTCGTAGACAGAGACCACCAGCGGAGCCTGCATGGCGCGCTGGAAGGGAGTGATGACTTCGCGCGCGTCGTCTCCTATGAGATCCAGGATGCCGTCACACAGCGGGTACCGCGCCTTGCACGACCGGCAGGACACGCCACTCGTGTCAGCGCGCAGATTGGTTCCCGCGCACTGAGGGCAGCGCATATAGGCGAGTATCGGTTCAAGCATGTCGAGTCGCAGGCGCTGTCGCGCCTTGCCGACAGATCTTTGCGTTTACCGCAAGGACGCGGGCCGCCAGGAGCTACGAAGAACTCACATCGCTGTAAGGATGTCCGGACCGGATTCAGTCACAGCTACGGTGTGTTCAAAATGCGCGGACGGCTTCCCGTCCAAGGTCACGACAGTCCAGCCATCCGCCAGAGTTTTCACTCCGTCCACACCGAGGTTTACCATAGGCTCAAGCGCGAGGACGAGGCCAGGCTGCAACTTGATTCCGCGCCCGTCCGTGGCGTAGTTGAGCACCATCGGCTCTTCGTGCATGCGCCTGCCGATGCCGTGCCCTCCGAGTTCCTTGACTACCGCGTACCCGTGAGACTCAGCATGGATCTGGATGGCGCGTGAGATGTCCACAAGATGATTTCCGACCACCGCCTGTTCGATGCCCAGATACAGGCTCTCCTCAGTCACTCTAAGCAGATCTCGAACTTCCGGAGCGACCTGCCCTATGGGGACGGTAATCGTGGCGTCGCCGCAATAACCCTGGTAGAAGACTCCAAAGTCCAAACCGACAATATCCCCCTCTTTCAGTTCCCGGCTCCCGGGAATTCCGTGAACCACCTCCTGATTGACCGAGGTGCACAGACTGGCCGGATAACCTCTGTAACCCTTAAATGCGGGCCGAGCGTCTCGTTTGAGAGTCTGTTCTTCGGCGATGCGATCCAGATCGCGAGTCTTGATCCCGGGCCGGCAGTGCTCGCGCAGAATCTGCAAGACCTCCGCCACGATCCGCCCAGCATCCCTCATGATCTCCAGCTCGCGTTTGGATTTCAGCGTGACCATCGAACATTCCTCACAGCGCACAGCGTTGGAACCGACATAAGTATATCAGTTCACCCATTTCAGGTGCTTCCCCGCTGCATCGACGCTGTGGGTCAGCGGACGCCGGTGGCTGAAATTCTCCCAGACCTTGTGAGTGAAGCAAATCTTGTCCTCGCCATAGTTCCAGCAGTAGAGCAATTCGGGATCCAGCGATTGAAAGTCGACGGTAAAGTAACCCTTCGGGTGCCCTCCCAACTCCAGCACGCGCTCGGACCAGTGCTGCAGAGCTTCTGCGACCTCTTTCAAAACTTCGTCGGAAATTGCCGGGCCGGTTGTTTCCGCGCCTGAAGAGCAACGACGGCGAATGCTGTCGAGCTCCTGAATAACTTCCTCGGTCAGGTTGGCAACTTGTGGGACCAGTTCGTTGGCTTCCGCAAAACTGAAGACCTTCACAGGGCGGTTGGGCATGGGCGGCAGCCTCAAGCTCACTTTAGCGTTTCAAACACTGAAATGTTGCGCATTTGCGCCAGGCGTTCAAAAAACGGTATGGCCTTTCGCACAGTATGAGTGTTGATCAAGAAACTGGCTGCCGTGACTGCAAGTCTGGGTCTGGCGGCAGGACAGTTCTGGCAAGACGCGTAACTACTCAGATCGCCATCGATGTGCGCCTGCCGGAGCCGCATCATCGTCTCGGAGTTCCAGATCTCAGCAAGACTGCTCCTTTTGAGGTTGCCCACAGGTTCGTCAGGATAGATGTAGCAGCAGGGAAATACGGTGCCGTCGTAGTGAATGTACATTGGACCGCGCCAAAGCAGATAGCAGGGGTGCCGCAGGGGCGGCCGCGACCCGTTGTCCCCGGGAATAGCGCTTCCCTCATTGTGAACCTCGTCTTTCTTGATACGCACTTCGTTGATGCCGTCGACTCGCCACATGCGGATGAGCTCAGGCAGCTCTTTGGTGTTGTCCTTGAGTTTGACTACCTGGATGATGCAGAAGATCCGCGACCGCATCTCCTTTTTTATTCTCAAGAAAGCAAGAATATTGCCGCGAACCTTGTCGTAATCCGCGCCTTTCCGGTACTTCTCGAAGGTCTCACGGCTGGCGCCGTCAAATGCGAGAATGATGTAGTCGAGCCCGGCGTCAATCAGCCTGCGGCCGGCCTGCTCGGTCAGCGCCGTGGCATTCGTCGAGATACCGGTGGGGACGCCGAGCCTCTTGCAGTAGGCGATCATGTCGTAGATTTCGGGGTTCAGAAGCGGTTCTCCAACTCCGTAGGGCACGGCGAATTCCAAGAAGTTCTTGGCTTCGTCGATGATCTTGTGGAACAGCGGCAGATCCATGTCTCTGGGCGGGAAGTACAGGGTTTCCCGCGGACACATGGGGCAAAACAGATTGCACTTCGCTGTGCTTTCGATCGCCAGCGTCAGAGGCCCCCCAGGAACATGAGCCCGCTTAAGCAGGTAGCTCGTCAGCAATCCCAGCCGGTTGCGTACCCGTAACGTAAACGAGGCCATTCAATCACCTGGATTAATGATCGGAAGTAACCTGGTATTGCTCTTCACCGTCGATCGTCAGCGGTCCAGCTCTCCGGCAATCATGTTGATCGAGCCAAACGTCGCAATGATGTCCGCAACCATGTACCCTTCCAGCATGGTGTGCAGCCCTGCCATGTTAAAGAAGCAGGGGGGGCGGACGCGGACACGATAGGGTCGATCCGTCCCATCGCTCACCACGTAGAAGCCCAACTCACCGTTGGCACCCTCCACAGGAAAGTACGCCTCGCCGGCAGGAGGGCGAGTGCCATGATAGTCCATGATCAACTTGAAGTGGTTCATCAGCCCTTCGATGTTGCCGTAAGTGTCCTCTTTGCTCGGCAGCATCACGGTGCGGTCACGAGGCGAAATCCGATCCTGGTAACGTCTCTGGGTGCCATCCAAGGTAGGTTCAACCGTGCTGGCTACGTCGACAAGTCCCGCCGTGTGTCCCATCTTCGCCTCATCCACGAGGTCGAACGACTCTACTACTTTCCCGCCGGCATCAACACAAACCGCGCCCCCGGGAATCTCGCGCAAAGCTTGCCGGATGATGCGCATGCTCTGGCGCATTTCTTCCATGCGCACCAGGTAGCGATCATAGTTATCACCGCGTTCTCCCAGGGGAACTTCGAACCGCATACGGTCGTAGACAAAATACGGGAATGCCTTGCGAACGTCGTAGTTGATTCCGGAAGCGCGTGCCACGGGGCCGGTAATCCCGTGGGCAATCGCGTTTTCCTTCGTCAGCACCCCCACGTCTCGCGTGCGGTCAACCCAGATCCGGTTTCGCGTCAGCAGCTTGTCCACCTCCGACAATTCCCTCTCCACCTGCTTGAGGGCGCCCTGGATGTTCTCGTCGATGCCGCCGGGCAGATCCGCCTTCACACCTCCGATCCGACCATAGGATACGGTAAGGCGGGCGCCCGTGACCTGCTCCACAATCTCATAGAGATACTCGCGGGCCTTCATAAAGTAGAGGAAAGCCGTCATCGCTCCGAGCTCCATCGCCGAAGCGGCAATACACGTCAGATGATCCGTAATGCGTGATATCTCGCTCATCAGGACCCGGATGTACTTGCAACGCTCCGTGATTTCCATGTCAAGGAGCTTTTCAACTGCCCCGCAGTACCCGAAGTTATTGATCAGAGGCGAAACATAGTTCAGCCGGTCCGTGTAAGGCATTGCCTGCGTCCAGCTCGAGTTCTCACAGCTCTTTTCAAATGCCCGATGCAGGTAGCCGATTTCGGCCTGTACCTTGACCACCTTCTCACCCTCAAGCTCCGTAATCAGCCGTATGACTCCATGCATCGCTGGATGAGACGGCCCCACGTTGAGGAGCATGCTCCTAGTCTCCTTGGCTGCAGTCGTCGCTTTCATGAGCATTCCTAGTAGAGCTGCTTCTGCCTCTCTATCTTCGTTTGCAGTTTGATGAGGCCGTCGAGAACCGCTTCGGGCCGGGGTGGGCAACCAGGAATGTAAATGTCGACCGGCAGGATCGTATCGATCCCCTGCACCGTGGCATAGTTGTCATAAAAGCCTCCAGTGCAGGTACATACGCCGAAAGCCACCACCCACTTAGGTTCACACATTTGCTCGTAAACCCGGCGCAGAACGGGAGCCATCTTGTGGCTGATCGTTCCGACAACGAAAAGAACATCGGCCTGGCGAGGCGAAAACCGGGGCAGACCTGCCCCAAAGCGGTCCATGTCATAGTGCCCTGATGCCGTTGACATGTATTCCATGCCGCAACAGGCTGTCACGAAAGGATACTGGAAAATCGAGTACCTGCGCGCCCAGCCGATCACCCGCTCGAGCTTCGAGGTAAGGAATCTAATTCCGTCATCCGCGACTCGTATCATCTTCAGCCTCTTGTTTTACTGATCTTGGGTCTGGAGACAGCCGACACCCCAGCCGTAAACGGAGAATCCCAAGACCCAATGAACAAAACCAAAATCTCCAAGCGAACAGCCAGCGTCAGAAAACTCAATGCAGAATGATCTCAAGGGTCTCGGGTACTGCTTCTTGGGGTCCAAGGTTGGCGCAGCCGCCGCAGGCCAGGGCATCGAGCAGGATTTCATGGTCGCAATGTTCGCAGGAGCGCAAGATCCCAACGGCCTTTGCCAGCTCACTTCTCATGGCATTGAGGGCGTCGATTCTTGCCTCAACCAGCTCAAGCTCTTCGCCGAAGGCCCTCAGCAGAAAGCTCACCGTCGCCTTGTCGGCGCCCGAAGGCTTCTTCGCCAGAAGAATCTGGCGGATTTCGAGCAGCGAAAGCCCAATTTCTTTGAGGAAAGTAACTACCGCCAGCCGCTTGCGATTTTGCGCGCCGTAGAGGCGGAACCCTCCAGGGCTGCGTTTTTCCGGACGCATCAGACCAAGCTCTTCATAATATCGTATTGCACGGACGCTGACTCCGGCTTGCTTTGCGAGCTCACCGATCTGCATAACCCGATCCTAGGAAATCCAGCACCACGAAACCAAGATGTTTCAGACCATTCCTGATCCAAGACCGGCTCAGGACTGTTCAACCTCGACTTCAATGTGATCGAGCTTGTCGGCCAGAGTGGCGGGCTGCTTGCGCACCCTCACGTTAACACGCTGGGCGCGAAAAGCCGCTAGCACCGCACGAGCGATCCCGTAAGCAAGGGTCTCCACCAAGTTGTACTCGCGCATCTGGGCCACTTCAATCGCTTTTGCGAGAATCTTGCTGTAATCCAGCGCATCCGACAAGTCGTCGGTCAAAGCGGCGGTTTCGAAGTCGCCCCAAATCGTAATGTCGGCGGTGCACGCTTGGGGGAACCGCCGCTCGCCCGGGGTGACTCCAAGCCGGGGCCTCAGTTTTAGCCCGACGATAGCTAGCCGATCCTGCCGTGATCTGCCCACCAAGGTACTGTTTCCTCTGAACCGCTGCAAGAGCGCAAAAACTCGAAGACCATGCTGCCACTGCCAGGAGCTTCACGCCTGAGCATTCTCGAGGCCCCGCTCTGTACGCTGCTCAGAAAATAAACGAAAAACGCGGGCATTCCGAGCCCGCGTTTTCCAATGTTCCCGGTCATACTCTCCACATCATGCTTGAAAAGATTCCCCACACCCGCAAGCGGCGCGAGAGTTAGGATTGTCGAACTTGAAGCCGGAGCCGTTCAGTCCGTCGACATAATCGACCTTGGTGCCTTCCAAGTAAGGTAAGGAACGGGAATCAACGAAGACCCTCAGTCCCTCCTGTTCGATGATCTTGTCGTCTGCGTTTGGCTCTTTATCCAAAGACATCTGGTACTGCAATCCTGAGCATCCGCCGCCTATGACAGCAACTCTGAGACCGCTCTCCCCTTCCCCACGCTCCGCCATGATCTGCTTGACCTTTTCTATTGCCGCAGCGGTCAAAGTAAGCATTGAATCCCTCTCCTTTCCCTCCCTCAGGCTACAACCAAAGTGAACCAGACAGTAATCGATCCTTACGTTCATGTCAAGGTTGGACACTCAGGGGCGGGATAGGAAACTCGCCATTTTCTGCATGCGAAGGCAGGAAATCGTCCGCGTAGCGGCTTACGCTTCTGCGCCATACGCCGACGGCGGTGTCGGCGCCGTTTGTGTTCTCCTCCGCCGCGTGCCGGGCCGATAGAACCCTTGGCTTCCCGTCGAGCACTCGCCGCCTGCCCGATCCAAGGCAGGCAGCCTGGCTTCAATGGATCGAAGAGGCCGCGCATCGTCGCAGAGATCCAATTGGGCGTCTTGCGCCGATCGCCCGTGAAAAACAAAACCGCCAAGATGCCGGGGCTCAAGTTCGAGACCTGGCATCTTGGCGGCTGTTTCCCGCGTTGCCTGTCTGATTATTCGTAACGGAGACACTCGATAGGATCGAGGTTGGAGGCTTGAACTGCCGGGTAGATGCCGAATACGAGCCCGACCATGGTGCTGACACCGAACGAGAGGACGACCGATGTTATCGTGATGATCGTGCTCCAACCGGAGAAGGCAGCTACCAGTTTCGAGGTGCCCCATCCCAGGCCGATGCCGATGAGCCCGCCCGCAAGACTGAGCGCCACAGCTTCGGAGATGAACTGCATTCGGATGTCGAACTTGCGGGCGCCGATCGCGCGCCGCAAGCCGATCTCGCTGGTACGTTCCAGAACCGAAGCAAGCATGATATTCATGATTCCAATGCCGCCAACCAGAAGGGAGATGCTGGCAATCGCGCCCATGACGATGTTAAAAATCTCTTGCTCCTTCTGGTTTTGCTCCAGCAGTTTCTCGGGCACCACGACCGAATAGTCGTCGATGTACCGGTGCATGGTGGATATGAGACTCGTGATCGACGCCGACTGGGCCTTCAGGTCGGTTCCTTCCGGCACCTGCACATCCACCTCGTTGAGCTGGTTCTCTAGCTCATCAACGTCGAATTTCCTCAAGCAAGTGTAAATGGGAATGTAGATGTCGTTATTCGGGTTCTGGACCTTTACCCCTTCAAACTCTTGCTTGGTTCCGACGGTTGCATCAGCAAGCACGCCGACGACCGAGAACCATTGGTCATTGATCTTCACTCTCTGGCCGACCGCGTCGCCGAAACCGAAAAGCTTCTGCTTGGCAGTAATTCCAAGAACGCACACCTGGTTTCCGGCTTCATTATCAAACGGCATAAAGAACGAACCCTGCAGCAGCTTCAGGTTGTTGATCTGGGGGTACGTGTTGCTGACGCCGAGCACTCGGCTGTCGCTGCGGCCGTTCTCCGAAACCACCTGCCAGGTCTTAAGTATGCGCTTGGCTGAAACAAGCGGTTTGGGGCGCAGTACGGTCTGGATCGCCTCGACGTCTCGCATGTGCAGTCCCAGGGAGTCGATTCGGATCTGCTTCAGCTCCTCTGTCTTGAAGTCCTTGGCGTTGATGATAATGTTGCGGATACCAAAGCTTGCGATGGTGGCCAGGCTTTCGGCTTCCGCGCCCGCGCCGATCGACAACATCGCGATAACCGCACTCACGCCGAAGATCATCCCCAGCATGGTCAAAAACGAACGCAGCTTGCGCCGGCCCAGATTACTCAGAGCGACTCGAATGCTTTCCAAATTAAACATAGGTATAGACCCTTCTCACTTAAGCCTGATTCGCGATCTGCAAAAGCTCTCTTTTCGCCGGACTACCGGCCTCTGCCACCGCCGCCTCCGCCGCCTCCGCCGAAGCCGCCGCCTCCGCCGAAGCCGCCGCGATCGCCGCCGCCCATTTGCTGCATCATTTGCTGCATGTTGGGCTGACCGCCCCGTCTACCTTGCTGGCTGTTGATGTTGGCCTTGCTGAAGTCGGGCAGAGACAGCTTTTTAGTCTCGAACGGATTTCTCAAAGCGATCTGCTCTTTCTCGTTGACCCCGCTCAGGATGGTCGCTTGGCCGTGCTTCCCCATGCCAATCTGCACCACCCTCTTGGCCCAGGTGTCTCCCTGCTTGATGTAAACCAGAGTGTCGTTGCCTTTGAAATCCAACGCGCTCGCGGGAACCATAAAACAAGAATCGTATTTCTCGAGGATCACTCTCGCATGCAACGTCATGCCGGGCCTGATGTAGCGCAGGTATGGGCCGGCATCGCGGATCGTCACATCGCACGTGAAGTACTTGAGCGGCGAGTTACGGGCGATCGACGCCGCCAGCGAGGACATCGTGCGCACTTCCCCGTGAAGCTGCTTGTCCGGAAGCGCGTCCAGCGTGACGACGACAGGTTTGCCCTTGGCCAGGTCGCCCACTTCCTTTTCCAGCACGTAAATGCGGGCCTGCAGTGCATTAAGATCAACTACTTCCACAATAACCTGACCCGCCTGGTTGTTATCCCCAACCTTTGGGTCCACCCTGCGATCGCGCCGATAGACCAGCAATCCAGCTTTAGGCGACTTCAATTCCATCGCATCCAATGCCTGCTGGATGATGCCGATCTCGGTCGTCGCCCGGTTGCGCCGAATCGCGGAGGTCTGCTGCTGCGAGCGATTAATTCGCTTCTGCACCTTAATCTTTTCCCCGAGGTTGTCAAGTTTGGCCTTGGCAAAGATCGCATTTTGCTGCGCTTGAATGATGTCCCACTGGGAGAAGATCGTGGGGTCGGTAGGCAAGACCTGCATCGAGTATTCATAATCCATCTGCGCTACGGTGCGGTCGATGTTCATGGTCTTTTCATTCAGCTGCTGGTTGCCGGTGCTGACTTGATTGTTCAGCAACTCTGTCTGGAGTGAATTCCGCTGCGACTCCAGACTCAGCTGGGTATCGGTACTATCATACTTGATCACCGTAGTACCCACGTCCACCATGGTCCCTTCCGGGATCAACCAGGCAATCTTGAGCGAGCCCTGTCGGGTCGTCGGCGTCGGGATCGGCGTGCTTTCCAACCCGGTTATCTCGCCATCGGCCTGCACCTCAACCTGCAATGGAGCTTTCTCTAGTGTCCACACAGGTATCGGATCCTCATCAGTAGCTGCTAACACCTTGGCGAATCTCGCCATGATCGCATTGCGATACAGCGCGACAGTGCCAATAGCGCCAAGGGCAAGCAGGATGCCGACAACCCTCAAGGTTATCTTTGTCCAAGTCAACTTCTTCAGCAAATCATCAGTTCGATCTCGATATGCCATGACCAACCTCAGATTTTAGGTTTTGTGCGAATCTTTTCTCCGGCTTCCAGTCCAGCCCGCACTACCGCCGAGCTCTCATCATTGGTCTGGAGTTCTATCTGACGCCACTCATAATTCTTCAGATCCGGCCGATACACCTGTACATAAGAGCCGCCGTTCCGCTCTTGAATGCTCGACAGTGAAATGACCACCGCATTCGGAATGGAGCCCACCTTGATCTGGACGTTTGCGCTCATTCCAGGCCGTAGCAGAGTTATTTCCTGTCCCTTGTCCAGTTCTACCCGCGCTTCGGCAATCTTCTGAGGCCGATCGAACGTGGCCTGCTTTAAGATCGCACTCAGTTCGATTACCGTGCCGCTGAACTGCATCCCTTGAAGAGTCGGAACCGTGACGTTCGCTTTCTGACCCACCTTGACTTTGCCGGCGTCGACCTCGTCGACAAGTACCTTGACACGCATGGTGGAAAGATCGGGCAGTTCCAACACGGTATTCATGGGACTGAACGCCTGCCCGAGCTGGGGCGGCTCGTTATTGAAATCACGCTTGTAGATCACTACTCCCGCCACAGGAGCCCTGACAACCAACGAGTCCATGGTGTCGAGCAGGTCTTCCATCTGCCTCTTGAAATGCCCCAAATTGCTTCGGTCTATCTGCATCTGCAGCTGCGAGCTCTCATTCATCAGCTTGACTTTCTTCTGGAGCATTTCCACCTTGGTCTGTGCCATAGCCCGCTGAATCTTCGCGATCGCAACGTCATTGGCACTGAGCAGCTCTGCTTGCGACGCGAGCTTGGTTTCGAGCTTCTGCAGATCGTTCAAAGCCTGAGCCAAGCTGAGCTGGTTATCTCGCACCTGATTGTCAAAGTTGGACCTGGATTGCTGGAGCCTCTCCTCTTGGTTCTGATAGGTCGACTGGGCGTCCCTCAGGCTCTTACTGAAATCGGCGCTATCAAACTCCAGCAGAAAGTCGCCCTCATTTACCTGGGTCCCCTCATCGGCCATTCGCACCAGCGTGAACCTCCTCTGGGTTGCGATTTGCGGAGGAGTAATCTGGACGCTGGACTTCGCCTCCAGCAGACCTGCAGCACTAATGATTTGCGGAAAATCCACGCGCGGGACGAGGAACAGATCTTTCTCGCTCACCACGGTCGAGGCTCCGGTGGAACGATAAAACCAGACCCCAGCCGCAAGTACAACAACAGCGCCGATCAGGATTGCGATGAGTCTCTTGGATTTCATTTGTTAGTCTCCGAGGTTGTCTGAACTGGAAGCAAGCGATCTCCTATGCTCACGCCGGAGAGGATCTGAACCATAGCATCGCCGAAAATGCCGACTTTGACCGTTTCAGGTTTCCCTGGCGTCCGGGGTCCCATGTCCTTGAGCACATAGTATTGAGACAGCGTGTCCAACGCCAGGAACTGTCTTGGGACCGCAAGGACTCCCCTTGCCATAGATAGGGAGATCTCCGCATGGGCAGTCATGCCAGGCTTCATGTACCTCAAATCGACGCTGTCAAGCACGATCGTCGCTTTGAATACCTTCTGGTTGGTAGCAAACCCTTTGCGGATGGCAACGTTCGTCAGGGAAGTGATCTTCCCACGCCACGATTTTCCCGGGACCGCATCGAGGTGAACATCACAATACATACCTGGCGAGAGGAATTGCAGTTCAGTGTCGTATACATACCCATCGACCTTCATCAACGTTAGGTCGGGCAGCGTCACGACCACCTGGCCAGGAAAAGCTTGGTCGCCAACCTGGTACTTTCGATTGCTCGACCAGTTGTCGCCATAGATCACAACTCCATCTTGCGGCGCGTTAACCGTTAGCAAGTCGAGGTCGCCCTGAATTCTCTTGTAGTTAAGCTCGGCTTGCGATTTCGAGACCATCTTTAAGTTGACCTGGGCATCGTAGCTCGCCTCAAAGTTCGCCAACTGTTCCTTTGCCTTTTGAAGGGTGAGCTTGTTCTGCTCTAAAGTGACTTTGTACTGCTGATAAGTGTTCGCAGGCAGAAGATCGCTCGGGATACTGGCATTGATCTCGGCAATCTTCAGGTTTCCGTCTGCCTGCGACACGCTGTTGAGCAGATCGCACCTTTGCGCCTCCAGATCCTTCTTCGTCTTTTCTATCGAAAGGGAGGCTTCATCCACAGATCGCTGTGCTTCGATCAGGTTATTCAGCAGGGCTGCGGAATCGTATTCAATAATGCGGTCGCCCTTCTTGACCGTTGTTCCTTCATCCGCCAGGTACGTGATGGTGGAAAAGGCGCTGGACCTGAGCTGAGGCGCCGTGATATCAATCGACTGGACTGCTTTCAACTCGCCTGTAATAAGGATGGTGCGCGTGATATCCGAGTTGGCCACAGTGTAAGACGCTGGAACCTGAGAGCCCGCTGACTTCGGCGCAGGCAGCTTGGTCTTGCTTGCCTGCGGTGCAGTCGCCTGCGCATGGGTCGAGGTCAACCACCGGCCGCCCAGCAGCACTAGCCCCGCGAAGAGCGCCAGCACGATCCAAAGCCATCGTCGTTGAGTCAGTTTGGATGTCGAAGCCATATTCTTCCTGAACCTCTTGATGTTATTGGGACTTGCGAGCAGGTCTATCCTCTAATTCCGGATGTTCTCCGGCGGCTTTTGGGTCTTGGCCCATGTCTGCCAGTCCCTTGTGAGCGCGTCCATTTCGATTCCAAAGATCTTTTGCACCACCGCCAACGCCTCTGTTCCCTTCCGGTTCTGCGCTACGACATCTTTCGCCTTTTCGATCCCCGCCTTCTCGATCAGGTATTTAAAAAAAGATGCCGCCTGCGCGTCAAACATCATCCTATCCTGAACATCCTTCGGCAGATTTGCGCTGCCTCCCCCACGACCCCCGCCAGCAACTCCACTCTGGCCGCTGCCACCACGGTCACCTGTGCCGGCGCCGAAGCCACCACCGCCTGGCCCGCCCATGCCGCCGCTTCTGCCGGAAGAGCCAGCATCTTGCTGGGCCACAAAGGGGCGTGACATGGAAAGAACATCCTCAATCGGGAAACTAAGGTCCATATTCTCCTGCATATAGCGCAGGTTTGCCCCGGTAGTTCCGGTTGCATAGGCTACCAGAGCTATGTCGAGCCAGTCGACGAGGGGGCTTCGGGTCATATCATCCAGGCGCGACGCCCGAAACGGCTTGGACTGGTTGAATGACGTCTGCAAAATCGCATACCCGACTTGAGAGGCGAGGGTCGCCGCCGCACGAGCTTCCATCGCCGCCCGGGCTTCGGGAGACTGACTGCCTCGGCCAGTTTGATCCTGACCTCCGCCCTGGCGCCCGGGCTGCCCGGTGGCCTCGCCGCCACGCCCGCCTTGATCCTGGCTCCCGCGCTGCCGTCCGGCCTGCGCGCCACCTTGACTTTGCCCAGCGGTTCCGCGCCCACTTTGGTCGCCCGATGCAGCGGCACTTGCCGCCATCGCCTGCATCCGGGCTTGTCTTTCCTCACGCTGCGCCTCCGGGGTCAGCTGCAACAAAAACCATTTGTAGCCCTCTTTGAAAACCCGCACATCGTAAACTGAATCCCTTTGCTTCAGCGTAGAGCAAACAAAGATCGCGCCTCTTGCCAGGTCATCGCCGAGAAAAACTGCCAAATTCTTGCGCGCCTCCTCAACTGGCTTCAAGAACGGTTCGACCTCGCTCTCATTATTGGCGTAAAAATCGATGCCGGAAGCTGCTTCCTTTTTGACGAACTTGAAATTCTTGGTGAAAGGGCTTTCCTGCGCCAGCGTAAGGCCCGCAAAAAGAGTTACGGAAACCGCGGCGCTTATTAGTCGCTGTATCATAAAACTCCCTTGCAGTCTGGAAGAGGTTTCGCCTTGCGGCCTAGCTGAGCTTCCTGTCGAGCCTCGCTACGCCCTGAGGCTATTTACACGTGCACAAGCACGCTTTAGCGTTTCCGGCGTCCTCCCGCACATTATTACGTAACGCACCCACGTCTGTTCCGCTTTTTGGCGACTCCAAACAACAAAATCGGGAAAAAAGACGGGAGGCTCGATCTTATCCAATTCCTAGCGGCAGCCGCGCTTCCGCCGGGCCGGGTCTCCAGGAGGCTAGCGGTTCTTGGACGCTCCGACTCTCGATCCGGAGCCTTGGAGCAGACGGGCCACCGACGGCGGGATCTCCTCCTTGCTCGCCGAAAACAGCGCCTGTATCATCTGGGGGTTTCGGGCCGCGACCGATTCCAGCGCTCGACAAGCAAACCTACGCACCAGTTTATCTTCGTCCCCAAGACGTGCTCTCACATCGGTCAAAGAAAAGGACGCGCGTTTGGGACAGCGCGATATTACTTGACCAAGCGTGTAGAGGAGATGCCAGCGAACGTACGCTGAATCGTCACCGAGCGCTGCTTGCAGCCGCTCAAGATAGCGGACGAGGCGAGCCGGATGCGAATCCGAGAGGCGCGCGAGCGTAACTGCAGCTCGCCCGCGAACAGCCCTCTCCTTATCCTGAAGCAGATTTAGCAATTCCTCCAGCCGGCGCGGATGATCTACAACCGTCCGGACGACTTCCGATGCGCGCAGATTCGACAAAGGGATGACATTCTTTTTGCGGCCTCGTGAGGTATAACGGTGAACTTTCGCTTTCATCATCTCGTGCCGCCCACCGCTGCCTGTTGCCGGCGCGACCTTCTCAGCGCCGAGTTCCAGCCAGGAAGCTCGAAGCGCCGGAGACAGGCCGCTCGGTGGCATCCTGATACCTTATTATATTATTGCGTCTTGCACGGGGGCTTTCCTAACCCGAGCGACAGCCGAAGACAGCCAAGAGCGCGAGCCGATGCACTCCCCATCATCTCGTTCAGGTCACTCATGCGCTTTTTCAACGGCGACTGTCCTCAGATTTCAGTGGGGGAGTATGACGCGATGACGGATCGATGTCAATCGTCGCAACCAGCCCGGCGGGATTCCCGTTCACGGCTTGGATTCCAGCGATTTCTTGAGAACCGCCAGGTAGTCGCGGAACTTGGAACGGACTGCGATGAAATCTCTGTGTTCAATCCTGAGTTCGTCGGCAATCTGGCTCACCTCGTTGTCTTCGACTGTCGAGATGCTATTGTCGGCGCCTGAAACGGCGAACAGGCAGTGCAGCAAGGCAATCTTCTGCTCGTGGGACGCGATCCTGTTGAACTCCCGAGTGACCAGGTAGTCCTCTGTCCCACCGAAGAGAAGGTTTTGAGTCTTCGCCATCTGGACTACGAGAATCGCCTGCCCTTCTGGCAGGCCGCTGTGCTCCATGACGATCCGTTCCATTGCCGACGTCTCTTCCGGACTGATCACCAGGTCCGCATGGGCGACCCGGCTCAAGAGGTAAGCAAAAGCGGCAACGTACTTGGCGTGCTCGGGATCAAGCTGATCGAGGGCGCTCGCAATCTTTCGCACCGTCTCTGTCTCCGCCGAAGTACGCGAGAATTGCGTTGGGTCCAGTTTCAAGAATCTCAGGATCGACATAGGCCCTCCATGGCACACAGGCATAAAGCGATGATGCCACAGATTCTTCGTTCGTCGAATGCCTTTCCAGCGGGCACCAACAGAGTGAGACGGTGTGGAAAGCCAAAAGCGGGTCGTTCTAGTCAGGCGATCCCATTGGCCAAGGCGCCCCTATGGCCTATATCGATTCAAACGCTCAAAGCCTCGCCTGGGAAGCGGAACAATTCGTGCTCGGCCGCGGCTCGATACAGACTACCAAGGAGACAGTTCCGGTCATTGGCTGCTGTTCAACGGGATTTGCAGCCTGGGTTCATCACCACGCCGTAACCCTTGCGGCCGTTCAATGCAATTCTGAGTGGCTCGCTGAAAGACAGGTGGCGTAAGTGCTCCGTCTCGGTAGCGGCGGTTTCCCCATCGAGCCACGAAAAGTCAAGCACGTCCCCTCGTCTCAGATCCACGGTCAGATAACCGATGCCAAAGGACATGATATTGTGAAAGAAGTGGGACCCCTGCGACGGATCCACATGCATGTCCTGAAGGTCGGTTTCGATGATGCAGGCCGCGCCTGAGATCTGGGCCCACTTCACCGGGATTCCGAGCCAGGGGTCTGCGCTTCCCCATCTTCCTGGTCCGATCAAAACATAAGGCCGCTTGCCCTCTCTCAGCCGTGAGTTCAGCTCGCCGATTTGGCGCGCGATTTCGGGGGTTCTGCTGCGCGCGAACTTGTCACGCCGCACGTAGATCAGATCGCGCACCCCTTCAATAAAACCATTGCCAAGCGCCCGACTCGAGATGCACAGCGCGTCGGCTGGATCGATCTGTTCGATTTGCATGTCGCGCACATCTGAGCCGAGCACTAGCGGCCGCATCTGAAGGAACCCAAACTCATGCGGCTCAACAGAAGAGTCGTTCGAGAGGTTGACTGCGAACTCTATCTCAACCGGGCACGACGAAGCCGCAGACCCGACCTTGAGCAGAAAGGAAAGCACTTCGGCCAGCGGGAACACACTTCCCTTGAGCACTCCCGCCAGCGTGACCAGGCGGGCACCGGGCCGCGAGATCCCGTCGTAGATTGCATCGTTGTCGGCTGAATAGACGGATCCGACGGGAGCCAGAGTGCCGTGAGCCTCCGCTACATTAAGATCCAGCGAAACCAGGATCGGCTGCGTCGTTGCGCCAGGTCTGCGCCGCGGGCCAGGCGCGGAGAGATCGAGCGCCAGAAAAGCGCGCTGCGCATTTTCAAGGTACTCTTCGGTGGTCAACGACTGCATTGGCATGCGGGGATGGGCGGGCGAGAACCGCACGCACCGGCCTCCTTCCACTACGACCTTTCCAAGGCCCAATGCCACTGAGGCAACTCCGTCTTCGGGCGTCATTCCGGGCATCGGATAAAAGTTCAGCGAACGAGCCACGCCCGCAAGGTTGGGGTAGAAATAGTGCGCGCGAGGCCGTCCAACAACCTGCTGAATCACGACGGCCATCCTCTCATCTTCATGACGGTTGGGTGTCGATTCGATGTAAGCCTTGGCGTCGGCGTGGTATGTGGAGGCATACACCATTTTGATTGCGCTGCAAAGCTCCTCAAGGCGCACCTCGGCACTCTCGTGGTTGTTCGGGATCATGTAAGTCTGATAGACGCCGGCAAACGGCTGAAATGAAGCATCCTCAAGAAGGCTTGAGGAGCGGACGGCAAGAGGGTAGCGCACCCAATCAAGGAAAGCCCACAGATTGTCAACCACCTCTTCGGAAAGCTCCTCTTCGAGAAAGGCTTGCGTGATCTTCTCGTCATCGGTCTCATGCAACGCAAAAGAGAGCAGCCCCGATGACTCCATGAAATGTTCGAAGACACCCGTGGCCAGCACCGCCGTGGGCGGGACGAAGATGCGCACTCCCGGGATACGCCCTCCCATCTTATATGTGTTGATCAGCGAGTTGAAGAAAGCCAGACCGCGTCCCTTGCCGCCCAGCGAGCCGGTTCCGATCCGTACGAAGCCGCTTTTCCCCTCGAAGGAGTTGCTGGAAAACTCGGCTACCACGCCGGCGCGGGAACGCTCCCGGTGGACCGCGAGCGCCCGAAACAGCTGTCGGCGCGCCTCGGCAGCGTTTCCCTGGGCATTTCGCGCAATGCCGCGCACCGCTTCAGCCAGAGAAAACTCGGTTCGTGCCATTAGCCAGGTACTGAGATCATTTCGCCCAAGGTGGTGCAGCAGACAATCATCGGGGACTGCCTGAATAGCCCATTCCAAACTGCGCAGATCACTAACGCGCGACACCAGTTTTCCGCCGGAGAGGCGGAACACGAAGTCCCCGAAGCCCAGCTCGTCCTGCACGAAGCTTTGCAGGTCTCCAAGCAGGCGCGGGGAGTTCTTGTCCAGAAACTGCGCGCCGAGAGCGGCGGCGATAGAAGCGTTGGCGGAATTTGACTGAATGAGCAGCGGGACCCAGGGCGTGCGCTCCTTGACCATGCGCGCAAAGTCGACTCCCGCCTCTCGGTCCATGACACCGCGCCTGGGGAAAAAAACATCCAGAATCACCCCAAGCAGATCCTCTCGATAGCGTTCATACAGCTCCGCAGCCTGTTCATGCGTTGTCGCCAGAATGATCTTGGGCCGTGCGCGCATACGCATCATTTTCTGCATCCGGTTGATGCCGTCCGCCATCAGGGCCTGAGTCTGCTTCATGATCTCCGTATAAAGCATGGGAAGGTACGATGAATAAAACTGCACGGAGTCCTCAACGAGAAGGATGATCTTGACGCCTGCGGTGCGTGTATCATGCCAGGCGTTGGCGCGATCCTCAAAAAGCTTGATGATGGCCAGAAAAAGCCGCGCGTCTCCCAACCAGACGAAAACCTTGTCCACGTCCGGAAGATGCTCCAGCGGCTGCAGCGTCCCCAGTTCACGAGTATTCGATGCCAGCAACACGACGGGAAGGTCGGGCGCAAGCATATGCACGGCACTCCCGAAGTCGCGTACGTTCATTTCGCCGACGCGAGGCACAGATATGACCAAGTCGAAGGACTCCGAGCGCAGTCGCGCCAGTGCCTCCTGCGCAGCGGGAACCCTCTCGATCGACGGGGCGAAACGCAGGTTGAGCTCTAAGTACTCGGAAAGAAGCATCTCCGACAGGCGCCCATCTTCAATAAACGTGTAGCAGTCGTATAGACTGGCAACCAACAGGATGTTGTTCATCCGGCGCGGCATCAGCGAATCAAAGGGAGCGTCGACCTGATCCGGTGCTCCGAGGATCGCGTCGAGCGCTAGGTCGCGCATGGGTCCTCCACGATTTCTTTCCCTCGACCACCTGGGGAATGCCTGAACACCGATAAATCTAGCACGAGCTCGACCTTTGCGGGTAATGAATTGGCTCAGGCCGCCCGCTTAAAGCGACGTCCCCTGCGTCCGAAACTGCGATGCTCCATGGTGATCCATTTTTCCCCAGTTGTCCAGGCTTGCAAGACCAGCACTCGCTTTTTTGTTGCACTTCATAAGCACGATGGTGTAAATTTCCCCAGTACCTGAGGAAATCTGCAGCAGCAGTTAGCAGGGAAACCATACTTAAGACTCAAGGAGCAATCCGTTATGAATATGAAGGAATACATCGCAGACTTTATGGACAATCTGGTGGCCAAGCATCCGGCTCAGCCCGAATTCCACCAAGCCGTTCGCGAGGTCGCCGAGACCTTGATTCCGTGCTTGGAAAAGCATCCGGAATACCTCGATCATAAGATCCTGGAACGGATGGTTGAGCCTGATCGCATTTTCATCTTCCGGGTTCCGTGGCAGGATGACAAGGGCGAAATCCAAGTGAATCGCGGTTATCGTGTCGAGTTCAACAACGCCATTGGCCCTTACAAGGGTGGGCTCCGCTTCCATCCCACTGTCACCCTTGGCATCCTGAAATTCCTCGGCTTCGAGCAGATCTTGAAGAACGCCCTCACCACGCTTTCCATGGGCGGCGCCAAAGGCGGCGCTGACTTTGACCCAAAAGGAAAATCTGATTTTGAGGTCATGCGTTTCTGCCAGAGCTTCATGAACGAGTTGTATCGCCACATTGGCGCTGACATCGACGTCCCGGCCGGCGACATCGGCGTAGGAGGCCGGGAAATCGGCTACATGTTTGGGCAGTTTAAGAAGTTGACGCACTCATTCGAAGGAGTTTTCACCGGTAAAGGGCTTAACTGGGGTGGTTCTCTGATTCGACCGGAGGCTACCGGATACGGCCAGGTGTATTTCGCCGAAGAAATGCTGAAGACGCGCAAGCAGTCGTTCGATGGCAAGGTCGTGGCCGTATCCGGCTCTGGAAACGTATCCCAGTACGCAATCGAAAAGGTCAACCAGCTTGGAGGCAAGGTAGTCACGGCATCCGACTCCAATGGGACGATTGTCGACCCACAGGGAATCAAAGGCGAAAAATGGGCTTTCTTGATGGAGCTCAAAAATGTGAAGCGCGGGCGCATCAAGGAATATGCAGAAAAGTTCCGATGCGAGTATTATGAAGAGCGGCGGCCGTGGTTCGTAAAGTGCGATGTCGCTCTGCCCTGCGCCACGCAAAACGAGATCAGCGGAGAGGACGCCTTGATGCTCGTGAACAATGGCTGCTACTGTGTATCCGAGGGCGCCAATATGCCCACGACGCCGGACGGAATTGAAGTTTTCCAGAGCCGCAAGGTTCTCTTCGGACCCGGCAAAGCCGCGAACGCCGGGGGCGTTGCCACCTCGGGTTTGGAGATGTCACAAAACTCCATGCGGATGTCGTGGACCAAGGACGAAGTGGACAACCGCCTCCATCAGATCATGAAGAGCATCCATCATGCGTGTGTGGAGACGGCCGCCGAGTATGGCCAACCTTACAATTACGTGTTGGGCGCCAACATTGCAGGGTTCGTTAAAGTGGCAGATGCCATGATCGATCAAGGCCTGGTTTAGCGGTCGTTGGCTCAGCTGAGGGGGAGGAGCACTGGCGGTTATCCTCCCCCATCACGGCAATGCAGAAAGAGTGACGAACGAGTCACCAGCGTTAGCGTTTCCCCTCGGAAACACCTTACGATGAAAGCCATGAGCGGCACGAAACCGCCGGTGGGAGCAAATCGATGCCGATTTGCGGCTGCATCTGTCTATGATCATCACCACCGATTGCGCCTTTGCCCCGTCGGGACGAGATGGGTCTTTTTTGTAAATCGCCAACGCTCGCTTCCGTCTGGTCAGGTGCCGTCCGTCGCTCGTGACCCGTCACTCTTCATTCGTGGCTTTTGCTGACCATGAGCGAGAACGAGTCAGTTGGAGGAGAGACTCACGTCCGTGCAGGCAGGCTGCCGCAACACTTCGGCGAACTCCTGCACAAGCTACTCATTTACACCCATCAAGGTCTCACCAGATTCGATTTCCTTCGCCACGCCTGTAGGAGTCTCATGGAATTCTCCGGCTGCGATGTCCTCGAGGTCAGGATCGGCGAGAACGGCAGGAGTCATCGGTGCAGGTCGTGGCTTGATGCGGAGGGCGTGATCCGCTGGGATTTCTTCTCTCCCGTCGATCCCAAGAGCAAGCCGGTGTCCACCGACAAAGGTCCAGTTCCGGATCCAATCCTCGAAGGTGTGCTTGACGGAGATCTCACAGTAGCGGCGCCTTTCCTTACGCGCAGCGGCAGCTTCTGGACCGGCGACGCCGCCCGTCCGATCCTGTTGAGAGGCAGAGGAGGAAAGGCCCAGGGCTCCCAAACGACGGTAATTGGCGGGGAATTTCAATCCCTGGCCTGGATTCCGTTCCCTGTGGACGACCACACAAAAGGCATTCTGTATCTGGGAAGCCGCCGACGAGAGTTCTTCACCAAGAATGACGTACGGTTTTACGAGGCGGTAGCTGAGACGCTCGGGGTCGCTTTGGCCCACCAGCGCGCGCAATGGGCTCTGCGCGAGCGCGTGAAGGAGCTGACTTGTCTCTACGGGGTTGCCAAGGCAACTCAGGATCCGGCCCGGCCGCTTGACGACCTCCTGCGAGACATCGTGGAACTCCTTCCCCCCGGCTGGCAGTACCCGGAGATTACCTCTGCCTGCATTACGTTAGACCGCCAGTCTTTCAGTACGAGTGGCTTCCAGGACTCTCCATGGAAACAGAGCGCCGACATCGTCGTCAACGGCGTGAGGCGCGGCTCCATTGATGTCGTCTACTCGACTGAGATGCCTGCAATCGATGAGGGACCCTTTCTGAAAGAGGAGCGCAACCTGATCGACGCGGTGGCGGAAACGATCGGTCTTACTCTGGCCCACCAGCGCACGCAATGGGCTTTGCGCGAGCGCGTGAAGGAGCTGACTTGTCTCTACGGGGTTGCCAAGGCAACTCAGGATCCGGCCCGGCCGCTTGACGACCTCCTGCGAGACATCGTGGAACTCCTTCCCCCCGGCTGGCAGTACCCGGAGATCACATCCGCACGCATTACACTCGACGGGCGCTCTTTCGCTACGTCCGGCTTCAGCGAATACCCCTGGAAGCAGAGTGCCGATATCGTGATCAATGACACATGCCGCGGCTCGATCGAGGTGGTCTACCGAACCGAAATGCCGTTAATCGACGATGACCCCTTCTTGAAGGAGGAACACGACCTCATCAATGAGGTCGCCCGCCAGGTGAGCCTGATACTCGAACGAAGGGAGGCCGAGGAGGAAAAGACGAAGCTACAGGAGCAGCTCCGCCATGCCGACCGGCTGGCGACGATCGGCCAGCTAGCTGCGGGCGCCGCGCACGAGCTGAACGAACCTCTCGGCAGCGTGCTCGGTTTCGCTCAGTTGGCGAAGAACTGCCCAAAGCTCCCCGCCCAGGCGGAACAAGACATCGAAAAGATCATAAACGCTGCCTTGCACGCCCGCGAAATCATCAAAAAGCTGATGATCTCTGCGCGGCAGATGCCGACCCGCAAAGGGCCCTGCAATATAAACAACCTCGTGCGGGAGGGCCTTTACTTTCTCGAATCGCGTTGCGAACGCGAGGGAATCAGGCTCGTCCGCCAACTGGAAGAAGGCATTCCCGAGATCACGGCAGACGCCTCACAGCTCCACCAGGTGCTGGTCAATCTGGTGGTGAATGCGATCCAGGCAATGCCCCACGGTGGAACGCTGACCATCCAGACCTGCGCAGAAGGGGACCGCATTCTGCTCGTCGTGGAGGATACGGGAACCGGCATGACCCAAGAGACCATGAAGCAACTCTTCATTCCTTTCTTCACCACCAAAGCCATAGGCCAGGGCACCGGCCTTGGACTCTCAGTGGCCCATGGCATCGTGACCTCTCACGGCGGCACGATTCGCGCAGAAAGCCAGGTTGGCAAGGGATCCCGTTTTGTTGTTGTCCTACCCGCAGGAAGAGACTCAGATTCCAAGGAGAACACTTGATATGGCGGCCTCCCCGAAAGAACGCCTCTTGGTCGTCGACGACGCACTCGACACTCGGGAGGTCCTGCAGAGGAATTTGAGTTCGCAAGGTTTTCAAGTCTTCACCGCAAGCAGCGTGTCCGAAGCGGTCCGGGTGCTCGAAACCGTATCCATCGACCTCGTGATCACTGACCTCAAGATGCCGGACGCTTCAGGTCTCGACCTGGTCCGGCACGTAAGGGATAACCTCAAAGACACCGAGGTAATGATGATCACCGGTTATCCGAGCATCGAAGGCGCGATCATGGCGGTCAAGAGCGGCGCTGAGGACTACCTCACCAAGCCCTTCACGCAGGAAGAGCTGCTTTCCGCCGTCCGGCTGGCACTCGACAAGCTTCGCGTGAAGCGCGTGGCGCGTGGCGGGCGCGAACTCGCAACGTCACCTCCTTTTGGTTTGATCGGCGAATCGGAGCCGATGCGCCAGGTATTCGACTCGATCCTCAAAGCTGCCGGCGCCACGGCCACAGTCCTGATCACCGGCGAAAGCGGCACCGGCAAGGAGCTTGTGGCGCGCGCCATCCATTACCGGAGCCCGAGAGCGGCATCGCCATTTGTCCCTGTCAACTGCGGCGGCATCCCCCAGGAATTGCTCGAAAGCGAGTTGTTCGGCCATCTGAAGGGAGCTTTCACCGGGGCGATCGAGACGCGGGCCGGATTCTTTCAGACTGCCGAAGGGGGCACCATCTTCCTCGACGAGATCAGCGAGATGCCCCTCCCCATGCAGGTGAAGCTGCTGCGTGTGCTCCAGGACAGGGAGGTGCGCATGGTCGGCTCCACGCGGGCCAAGACGATCGACGTGCGCATACTGGCGGCAACCAACAAAGATCTCGCCGGATTGGTGGAAAAAGGCGCCTTTCGGGAAGACCTGTTTTATCGCATCAATGTCATCACCATCGCCCTTCCTCCTCTGAGATCCAGAGGGGACGATGTTTTGCTCCTAACCCAGCACTTTGTGAAAAAGTTTTCAAAGGAGTTCGGGAAGCCGGTCCCGCAGATCTCCGAGCGCGCACTGGAAGTTCTGAAGAATTATCCCTGGCCCGGAAATGCGCGCGAGCTGGAAAACATCATCCAACGCCTTGCGGTAATGACCGACGGCGACATCATCGATGTTCCCGACCTTCCCCCGCTGATGCGCTTTTCCGCTTTGAGAGAAGTCGGCCTCAAACGCACGCTGGCCGAAGTCGAAGCCGAGTACATTCAAAACGTTCTGGCTAGCGTGGGCGGCAACAAGAGCCGCGCCGCCGAGATCTTAGGGATTGACCGCAAGACCCTGCGCAAGCGGCTGCAGGGGCCAGCAGCTCCTTCGCAATAGGTTTCGATGGGGATTTCCTCCTCGCTGGCCCATTATTCCCCGGAATCGCAGCTCATGAGGTCTCGCAAACGAGCTCTGTGACTTGAGCCTCCGCTCTCTTTCTACCAGCCCCATCCACCACATTTTCCAAGCTATGGCTCAGCGGACAGCTTGAGCGCCTCTGGTCTGTTGCCATGGTGGCATGATTGTTGCCTAAAGCATGATCGCAGCAAGAGCAGTCAGGCAGTCCCCGGACCAATTCAAGGTAGAACTTTGATTTCAATAGCCGCTTGCGGACCGGAATCCAGAGATGAAGGAATCTCGGAGTGGGGATCTCAAGGGCTTGTGCCAAACGTGCTCGAAGGCCGGCACTTGTGCTTTGCCAAGGGCGTCCGAATCGTTGGTCCTGGAATGCGAAGCTTACGAAGCTTCCAAACCGACTCGGACCCCACGATCCGACGTGTTCAGAAGCCAAGACCGTTCGACGGGCAGTGGTGAAAATAGAGGATTGTGCTCCGATTGCGATCTTCGTGACCGATGCACATTCGCCAAACCGGAGAGCGGTGTTTGGCGCTGCGAGTTCTACCGTTGATTCACCTGGACTGCATTCATCAAGGGCTCTTGATTTTTGAAGGTGGAGGTCATGAAATCGGAAGAAATTCGAGCCATCATTGATAAGCACAGCGGACAGCGCGGCGAGCTCATCGCGATTCTGGAAGACATCCAGTCCAAGTACAGTTATCTGCCGGAGGCTGCCCTCAAGGCAGTTGCCGATCAAACGGGCCGGTCTCTGGTTGATGTCTATGGGGTGGCTACCTTCTATCGGTGGTTCAGTCTCAAGCCGCGCGGCAAGCACTTGTGCTCCGTCTGTTTGGGCACTGCCTGTCACGTTCGAGGCGGGCCGGTGATTGCCGATGAGTTTGGGCGGGAACTGGGAATCCGGGCGGGCGAGAACACGCCGGACGGGGAGTTCACGCTGGAAACCGTGAACTGTCTCGGGGCCTGCGCGCTCGGGCCGATCGTCGTGGTTGACGGTCGCTATTTCTCAAACGTGAGCCCGATCCGAGTCAAGGAAATCGTTCAACAGGCACGCGAGGGTCTCGGCAAGGTCGATATTAAGACCGACCAGAGGATTTTCCCCGTCGAGGTCAGCTGTGCGCGCTGTAACCATAGCCTTACGGATCCGAATAACTTGTTGGATGGCGTTCCTTCCATCCGAGTGACCATCTCTTTCGCAGAGAAGCACGGTTGGCTCCTCCTGTCGTCGTTATATGGCAGCTACAACATACAGTCCGAGCACGAAATCCCAATCGATACGACAGTGGATTTCTTTTGCCCGCACTGTCATGCGGAGCTCGCTGGAGGAACGGCGTGCGCCGAGTGCGGCGCTCCCATGGTGCCCATGATCGTGCGCGGAGGCGGGATCTTGCAGATTTGCTCGCGCCGGGGTTGCAGAGCTCACCGGCTGGATCTGGACGGCATGAACCTGTAGTTTCCTCCCTGACGAGCCACTGGGCAACGGTCGGAGGCACATACTCAGCGAGAAGGAATGCGCACATGGAAAAGCTAAAGTCGGTAGATGCGTTCAAGAACTTGCAAAGTCGCCTGGCGGACAGCATAGACCTCAGTAAACCGACGATCGTCATTTCAGCAGGCACTTGCGGCCAAGCCAGCGGCGCCAACGATCTCATCCGCATCACGAAGCGGGAACTGCTCACCCTGGGCTTGTCCGACCGGATTCACCTGCGGATCACGGGGTGCCACGGGTATTGCCAGGCAGAACCCTCGGTTCTGGTAGAACCAAGAGGGACCTTTTACCCGAAGATAGGCTCGCAGGAGATGGTGCGCATCGTCGGCGCCACAGCCGCCGGAGAAGTGGTGGAGCGTCTGCTCTGGAAGGACCCGAATACTCGGAAGCGGATCGAGAGGCTCAATGACATTCCTTTCTTCAAGAGCCAAAAACGGACAATTCTATCGCAGAACGAAAAGATCGATCCGATCCGCATCTACAGCTACATCCAGAGAGCCGGCTACACAGCATTGGCAAAGGTTCTTGAAAAGAGCGACCCTCGGTCGGTGGTAGAAGAAGTCAAAGCCTCCGGGCTGCGTGGCAGGGGCGGCGCAGGTTTTCCCACGGGACTCAAATGGGAGCTTCTAGCCAAGCAGCCGAACGGGAGAGGAAAGATCCTGGTCTGCAACGCAGACGAGGGCGACCCGGGCGCCTATATGGACCGCAGCGTTTTGGAGGGAAACCCTCATAGCATCTTGGAGGGCATGCTCATTGGCGCTTATGCCACGGGAGCTTCCGAGGGAGTGCTCTACGTTCGCAATGAGTATCCGCTGGCCATCAAGCACCTGATCATCGCACTCCGACAGGCAAAAGAACTGGGGCTCATCGGCAAGAACATCCTGGGGACCGGCTTCTCCTTTGACATTAGCCTCGTTAGGGGAGCAGGCGCTTTCGTGTGTGGCGAGGAGACGGCATTGATGCGGTCCATTGAGGGCAAGATCGGCGAGCCGCGCCAACGGCCTCCATTCCCCGTGCAGAAGGGCATCGAAGGAAAGCCCACCGCAATCAACAATGTGGAAACTTGGGCGAATGTCCCCATTATCATCAACGAGGGGGCGACCAAATACACCGAAATCGGGACAAGAAACAATCACGGCACCAAGATCTTCAGCCTTGTCGGCAAGGTCAAGAACACCGGCCTGGTTGAGGTGCCTATGGGGATCACGATTGGCGAAATCGTCCATGACATTGGCGGCGGCCCCTCAGGCCGCGCCCAGATCAAGGCAGTGCAGACGGGGGGGCCCAGCGGAGGTTGCATTCCGACCTCAATGTTCGATCTGCCTATCGATTACGAAAGCCTGACCGCAGCAGGGTCCATCATGGGTTCGGGCGGCATGATCGTCATGGACGAAAATACCTGCATGGTGGACGTCGCCAAGTATTTCATGAAATTCCTGAAGGATGAGTCGTGCGGGAAATGCTTTGTCTGCCGCAAGGGCACTCAGCGCATGTGGGAAATACTGGACGATATCACAAAGGGAAAGGGAACGCTCCAGCAGCTCGACCTTCTCGAGGAACTGGCGCTGGTGGTAAAGGACGCCTCGATGTGTGGGCTGGGGCAGACTGCTTCCAATCCGGTGCTCAGCACCTTGCGCTACTTCCGCGAGGAATACCTTGCGCACGTGGAGAGGAAGTTCTGCCCGGCCACGGTTTGCCGCGACCTTTTCACTTATCGCGTCATTCCCGAGAAGTGCACCGGCTGCGCGCTCTGCGTGAAGGTCTGCCCCACCGGTGCCATCAAGGGTCCAAGAAAGGAGCCCCACAACCTGGATCGGTCCAAGTGCATTAAGTGCAAAGCATGCTACGACGTCTGCAAGTTCGATGCAATCGCCGGTGATGCCATCATCATTGTTCCTGTGTCTGACGGACGAGGAGGAAACTGAATGATCAAGCTCACGTTAAACGGTCTGCCCGTTTCGGTCGAGGAGGGTGTGACCCTGCTGGAAGCAGCAAACTTTTTTGGATTTCCGATCCCGACCCTTTGCCACATGGAAGGACTTTCTCCCTATGGAGCCTGTAGGCTCTGCCTGGTCGAGATCGGCGAGGGACCCAAAGCCAAGCTGGTCACTTCTTGCACCTATCCTGCAGAGGAAGGCTTGAAGGTCCGCACTGCTTCAGCAAGAGTTGTAAAAGCTCGGAAGATGATCCTAGAGCTTTTGCTGGCCTCGTGCCCCCAATCGAAAATCATCCAGGATTTGGCTTCGGCGCACGAGGTCCGGCAGCAGCGCTTCAGACAGGAACACGAGGATTGTATTCTTTGCGGCCTCTGTGAGCGCATGTGCCGCGAACAAATGGCGGCTGGAGCCATTGGTTTCCGGGGCCGGGGCGATCATCGCAGCCTCGGCACGCCGTTCGACATCAAATCGGAAACCTGCCGGCTGTGTGGCGGCTGCATTTATGTCTGCCCCGCCTGCCAGCTCCGCTGCACGTACACGGAACCCGACAAGGCGATCTGCGGCGCGTGCGCGAACCTGAGTCCGCCCTGCCTCGATAAGCCGCAGTTCAACGATATGATGTGCTACATGACGCCCTGTGTCGCCTGTGAAATCAGGAAAGACTGAAAAGCCCAAAGGAGACAGCAATCATGACATTTTCAAGAACAAATGCTTCAGCAGCAACTCTTACCAAGAATCGAACCGAAGGTTCCATCGTTCCCGCCTCCGGCATGTGCGTTACCTGCGTGGACGGCTGCATCGGAATGTGCGAGATCGGCAAGTCTGCCTATCGGGGACACGAGGTGATCTATCCCCAGCCGTTCGGAGTCATTACCACAGCAGCCGAGAAGACCTATCCCGTTGATTACTCCCACTTCAACATCATGGGAACCGCCGTCGGCGCGCACGGAATTGAGGCCGACTCCGACAAAGCCATATTCCCTGCCGTTAAACTCGAAGTCGCCATCGGCCACGACAAAAAGCTGAAATTCCGCTACCCCTGGATCATCCCCGGCATCGGATCGACCAACATCGCCAAGAACAACTGGGAAGGGCTGGCCATCGGCTCCGCCATCTCGGGCACCGGCCTGACCATTGGAGAGAATGTGGTCGGCATGGATCCCGAAGCGATGATCAAGAATGGCCGTGCGGTCGACACTGCGGACCTCAAGCGTCGTGTGAAACTCTATAAGGATTATCAGCGCGACGGCTACGGAGCCATCATCGTGCAGTCCAACATCGAGGACACCCGCTTGGGCGTGCAGGAGTATGCGATCGAAAAGCTGGGCGTCGAGTGCGTCGAACTGAAGTGGGGCCAGGGCGCCAAGGACATCGGCGGCGAAGTCAAGATCAACAGCCTGAAGAAGGCCCAGTTGCTCTATGAGCGCGGCTACATCGTCCTGCCCAACCCGACCAATGCGTTCGTCATCAAAGCCTTCGAACACGGCGCGTTCAAAGAGTTCGAGCGGCACTCCCGCGTGGGCATGGTTACCGAGGAGTCCTTTGATCAGAGAGTGCAGGAGTTGCGCAAGGTCGGCGCCAAGTACATCTTCCTGAAAACCGGCGCCTACCGTCCCGCCGATTTGGCACGTGCCCTTGTATTCTCCTCCAAATACAAGATCGACCTGCTCACCGTCGACGGCGCGGGAGGCGGGACAGGCATGAGTCCCTGGAAGATGATGAACGAGTGGGGAATCCCGCCCCTCGAACTCCATTCCCTTCTCTACCAGTACGCGAAGAGGCTGGCGGACAAGGGAAGATACATTCCTTCCCTAGCCGTCGCCGGCGGCTTCACCTTTGAAGATCAGATTTTCAAGGGTCTCGCTCTCGGCGCCCCGTTTGTGAAACTCGTCGGCATGGCACGCGCCCCAATCGCAGCAGCCATGGTCGGCAAGACCATCGGACGCGCCATCGAAGACGGCCAGTTGCCGGTCTACGTCGAGCGGTTTGGAACCACCAAGGATGAGATTTTCGTTACCGCAGCCTCGCTGCGCCAGGAATTGGGCAACGAAGCGTTCGAGAAATTGCCTGCCGGCGCCCTCGGCCTTTACACCTATTACGAACGGCTCGCTCAGGGGCTCCGCCAACTCATGGCCGGAAGCCGCAAGTTCGCGCCGGAGTTTATCACCAGGAACGACATCGCCGCTCTCACCAAAGAAGCAGCTGAGATCAGCGGCATCCGCTACGTGATGGACGTGGACAAGGAGGAAGTCGACCAAATCCTCGAAGGAAAACTCGAACGCGCCGCCAGCTGATTCTGATCTACCCGGCGGACATCCAACATTGCCCGACAAAATCGGTGGCAGGCTGCTGCCACCGATTTTTTTTGCATTCGTCCTTGTGCTTGCCATGCTCGTTTCCTTGGTCTATTACTTTTTCGTCCTTTAAACTCCGTCGCGGCGGGCGACTAGACTCACTTCGATAAGCAAGAGACGGACATCGCCTATGATCAAGATCGCGCTACTGGGGTTCGGCAACGTCGGGCGTGCATTCGCGCGTTATCTCGACAAGACAAGCGACAGAACAGAACTCGGAATTTTCGGCGTCGCGGATGTCACCGGCGCGCTGTTGTTGGCGCATGTCGAAGATGTGCGCTGGCTCCTGGAGAAGCAGGAGCAGGGTTCTATGGTTGCCGACTGCACAGGGCAGGGCGCTTTCCTTAACGTCCCTTCCTATATCGACGCACTCCCAGACGCGGGGATCGCAGTGCTCGTGGAATGCATGCCCACAAACCTGGTCGACGGGCAGCCTGCCCTGGATTTGATCCGGCGCGCTCTGGACAATCGGGTCGCCGTCGTGACGGTCGACAAAGGTCCGATCGTGCACGGTTTTCAAACTCTGACCGAAGCTGCACGGCGTCAAGGCACGAAGCTCGCGTACAGCGGCACAACTGGAGTCCGGCCTCCAGCCGACCTCGCTGGCTGCGAGGTTCTCGAAATCCGCGGCATCCTCAATGGGACAACGAACTACATTTTGACCGAAATGCAGGAGCGTGCGCTTACCTTCCAACAGGCTTTGGCACAAGCCCGCGAGCAGGGTATCGCCGAGCCGAACCCGGCCCTCGATATCGAGGGATGGGATACTGCATGCAAGATCCTAATCCTCGCCAACGAATGGATGAAT
>Ga0315282_10000299_pt1 | contig 97865 bp, 113 predicted proteins | sample YL17G07_20_MG_FD_203693 | JGI IMG/M metagenome (GOLD analysis project Ga0315282, IMG submission 203693) | Sediment microbial communities from Yellowstone Lake, YNP, Wyoming, USA - YL17G07_20 | ecosystem: Environmental > Aquatic > Freshwater > Lake > Sediment | place: USA: Wyoming | collected...
CCGGCTTTACTGCAAGGCGTATATGCCGCGCAGTTGCGAAAGCAGAACTTAGTGAACCGACTCTGGTTAATAGAACCGGAGAAGATCATCAGACAAAAGTTACCCCGGGGATAACAGGCTAGTAGGGCCCGCGAGCTCACATCAACGGCTCTGTTCGGCACCTCGATGTCGGCTCATCTCATCCTGGGACTGGAGAAGGCCCCAAGGGTTTGGCTGTTCGCCAATTAAAGAGGTACGTGAGCTGGGTTCAAACCGTCGTGAGACAGGTTGGTCCCTATCTACCGCAGACGTTGAGTCTTGAGGGGAGTCATCCTTAGTACGAGAGGACCAGGATGAACTGACCTCTGGTCTACCAGCTGTTCCGCCAGGAGCATTGCTGGGTAGCTAAGTCGGTATCTGATAAGTGCTGAAAGCATCTAAGCACGAAGCAAACCCCAAGATTAGGACTCATAGATTCCTCAAAGACTATGAGGTTGATAGGCTGCAAGTGTAAGCCCGGTAACGGGCGTAGCTGAGCAGTACTAATAAATCATATTTTTTTCTTGCTCTCCAAATTTTGCAAATCAGAAATATTAAAGGCGCTTTAGTGGCGGCTATACTGGAATTGCCCCACCTGATCCCATTCCGAACTCAGAAGTGAAATATTCCAAGGCCAATGATAGTGTCCGTTTATCGGGCGTGAAAGTAGGTAGCTGCCACTAAAGCGCCTTTTGTTTTCTTTAATATATTAAAGAAAATTGATATAATGATTTAAGTTATATGCGTTTTCCTAAGATTAAAAATAAGATTTTAATTTTATTAATTATTGTTCTAATTATTTTTCTCTTGAGTTTCTTTCAAAAAGAAGTGAAGAATTTCTTTTATTTTATTTCTTCGCCAATTCAAAAATCTTTGTGGGGGGTAGGGGATAATGTATCTAATTTTTTTGGAGGGATTTTTGAATCTAAAAAAATAAAAGAAGAAAATAAAAATTTAGAGTCTCGTAATCAAGGGTTATTAGTTGAAATAGCAGCCTTGGCAGAATTAAAAAAGGAAAATGAGGATTTAAGAAAGGCCTTAGATATTGGTTTAAATAAAGATTTTAAGTTAGTTTTTTCGCAAATAATTGGCAAGGATATTTCTCAAGATTATATTTCGATCGATAAGGGTTCGGAAGATGGCATTTCACAGAATTTACCAGTAGTTACCTCGCAGAAAATTTTAGTAGGGCGGGTTAGCGAAGCTTTTAATCATTCATCCAAAGTAATGCTTATTTCTAATAAGGGAAGCTCTTTTGATGCAGAGATTTCAGGTAGTGAAATTTACGGGGTGATAAGAGGAAAAGGGAATTTAAAAATATCCTTAGAACTCGTTCCTTATGAATCTGAAATGAAAAATGGGGATTTGGTTGTAACCTCTTCTTTAGGGGGAATTTTTCCAAGAGGGATTTTAGTTGGTCAGATCAAAAAAATTTACAAAAGCGACGTGGAACCCTTCCAGAGCGCAGACATCGATCTTTCCTTCGATATTAAAAATTTAGAAAATCTCTTTGTTGTTCTTAACCCCAATGGTTAAAAATATCCTAATTCTATTATTAGCTTTTTATATTCTGGCCTTATTCCAAACCAGTTTTTTAGTTCATTTTAATATTTCCGGGATAATTCCAAATATTATTTTCATTTTAGTTATCATTATAAATATTTTTGAGAAACCCGAAAAGAAAACTGGATTTTCCGCCGCTTTTATCGGGGGATTTTTTTTAGATGTTTTTTCATCTCATCCAATAGGATTTAATATTTTGATTTTATTTTCGGCAACCTTATTTATAAAAGTAATTTTAAGAAGATATGTTAGAATTCCCTTTCTTAGGAGTATCTAAATATAAAAAAATAAAAACATATTTTCAAGAAGACATAGAGCCACAGGAGATTTTATTGGATAAACTTGCTCAGAAAAAGGAAGAAGAAATTGGGATTTCAGAAAAGAAGCTTGAAGTTCCCCTTCCCAAGATAGTTCTGGAGGGAATTCTGATTGTCTTCGTTGCTTTAATTTTTTTATTTTTTGCTAAAATCTTTTATTTTCAAATTATTGAAGGAAAGAGCCTTTCTAAATTAGCCGAGCAAAATAAATTTATAATGTATTCAATTCAAGCTAATCGCGGAATAATCTATGATAAAGATTTAAAACCATTGGTTTTTAATATTCCCAGTTTTGACTTGATACTTAAGAAAAATTCCCTCCCTCAATCAGAATCGGAAAGGAAAATAATTTTAAGCCAAGTTTCGCAGATTCTTAAAAAAGATTTAAAAGAGATAGAAGAAAATATTAATCAAAGCGATGATTCTAAAATAGTCATTGCAAAAAATCTTGACCACCAAACTTTAATTGTTCTTGAGGCGAGAATTGGAGAATTTCCTGGTTTTGAGATAGCGCAAACTTCAATCCGCGATTATATAGATAGTAAAACTTTCGCGCACCTGATTGGTTATACGGGTAAAATAAGCAGTGAAGAATTAAAAGAATCACCCGAATTTTATTCAATCACAGATTACGTTGGTAAAGATGGAATTGAAAAAAGTTATGAAGATGTTTTGAGAAAAAATCCCGGTAAACTTCGTATAGAAAAAGATGCCTTAGGGAATATCATTTCAAAAGAGGTTGTCTCGTTGCCCGAATCAGGGAAAAGTTTAGTCTTATGGTTAGATTCGGCATTACAGAAGAAAATTGAAGAAGAACTGGATAAAAAAATACAGGAATTAGGCGTGAAGAAGGCTGTCGGCGTAGCTCTTGATCCGAAGACGGGGGGAATATTAGCCTTGGTTTCACTTCCTTCATTTGATAATAACCTATTCCAAAAAGGAGCTGACTCCGTAGCTCTTGCTGAATTATTAGAAGATCCTTATCATTTGGATTCTCTTTTTAATCAAGTAATCTCTGGAAAATATCTAATTGGTTCTACTATTAAACCCTTGATTGCTTCAGCCGCTTTGGAAGAAAAAATAATTTCACCTGAAAAAAATATTGATTGCCAAGGAAAAATTATAATTCCCAATGTTTGGGATCCTTCTTCTCCAACTATTAAAAAAGACTGGACGATTCACGGCATTACAAACTTAAGAAAGGCTCTTGCCGAATCTTGTAATGTTTATTTCTATACAATAGGAGGAGGCTTTGGCGACCAAGAAGGACTTGGTCCTACGAAAATTAAGAAATATCTTGAGCTGTTTGGTTGGGGAGATAAAACAAATATTGATCTGCCTGGCGAAACCGCAGGATTTATTCCGGATCAGCAATGGAAAAAAGAGACATTTGGCCAAAGTTGGTGGGACGGAGATACTTATAACATGGCTATTGGCCAAGGTTTTCTCGGAATTTCACCTATTGAAGTAGCCACTGCTTTTTCAGCTATTGCCAATGGTGGTACTTTATATCAGCCACAAGTTTTAAAAAGCATAGTTGATAGTTCAGCGGGCAGTATTAAAGTTGAAGGAGAAAATGCGCCTAAAATTATTCGTCAAGGTTTTATTGACCCCCAAAGTCTTCAAATTGTCAGAGAAGGAATGCGGCAGGCAGTAACAGGAGCTGATAGTCCTCAGGCATCTGCAATCTCGTTAAATTCTTTACCGATCTCGGTTGCGGCCAAAACCGGAACTGCCGAATTGGGAAATAATTATTATAATAATTGGGTCACAGTTTTTGCCCCTTATGAAAACCCAGAAATAGTTTTGACGATTTTAATTGAAAATGTGCCCGGTGTTCAAGGTGCCGCTTTGCCAGTTGCAAAAAATGTGCTGGAGTGGTATTTTAATAAAGGTAAATAAAGCAGCACTTTTAGAGATAGGAGGGGATAATGGCGAAAAAAAGATGGAAAAGATGGATTGTTTATGGATTGATTATACTGACAATGATCGTTTTAAGCGGCGTGCTCGGCCAAATAATAGCCCCCCATTTAAAAGGATGGGAGGAGCTGGGTTATGTGGGCTTATTCTCAGGGGCTCTATTTGCGAATGCTTTGATTCTTTTCCCCGCCCCCTTTTTTAGTTTCTTGGGTCCTTTAGCAATAGGATTAGCCCAGCAGAACGGCACTATCTGGGGATATATAGGAGTTGCCAGTATTTATGCTGTGGCGGCAGCCATCGGAGAAAGTACGAGCTATTTTGTTGGGAGAAGAGGACGAAAAATATTAGGGAATGGGGCAAAGAACGATAAAAATAAGATTCCCATCGTTTCATGGTTGCAAGAAGGTATTAATGAAGACATCCAGACTTTAGGTCTGGAAAAAAGAATAAGAAGATGGCTAAAAAAATACGGTGGCTTAATGATCTTCGTTTTAGCTTTTTTGCCGTTCTTGCCGTTCGATGTGGCCGGAATTATTGCCGGAAACGCGCGATATCCCTATTGGAAGTTCTTAGTTTTTTGCTTTCTAGGCCGAGTGCCTAAATACTTATTTATGTTAGTTACCGGATTTGAGGGATGGGAATTCTTTAAGAAGCTGTTCTAATGAGGCAGGTAAAGAATGTTTTACCTGCCTTTCCTTTTTGACCTAAAACAGAAAATTAGTTAAAATAAGGAATATATGGCAACTATTGATGAGATAAGAAAAAATAGGTTAAAAAAACTGGAGTCTTTTCAATGCGCCGGCATTTTGGCTTATCCCGAAAAAACAAAAAGAACCCATAGAATTTCCGAAGCCATCGAAGATTTTAACTCGCTTTTCAAGTCAAAAAAAGAAATAATTTTAGTAGGTAGAATTAAATCCTTGAGAGGACACGGCGGCTCTACATTCTTAGATATTGAAGACGGAACGGGTAAGATTCAAGCTTTTTTAAGAAAAGACAGAGTTGGAGAATCGAGCTATAAATTATTCTTAGATAATTTTGATATCGGCGACTTCATTGAAGTAAGAGGAATTTTGTTCAAAACTAAAAAAGGAGAAAAAACAATAGAAACTTCTGATTTTAAAATTTTGGCAAAATCACTTCTTCCTTTACCAGAAAAATGGCATGGTCTAACTGATACTGAAGAAAGATTCAGAAAAAGATATTTAGATTTGATTTTTAATAAAGAAATTAAGGAGAAATTTGAACTCCGCTCAAAAATTATCAGAGAAATTAGAAAGTTTTTAGACCAGGAGGGATTTTTAGAGGTTGAAACACCGATTTTGCAACCAATTTATGGGGGAGCTAAAGCCCTACCATTTAAAACTCATCTGAACGCTTTGGATTTTGATTTATATTTAAGAATTGCTCCCGAACTTTATTTGAAAAGACTTTTAGTAGGTGGTTTTGAAAAAGTTTATGAAATAGGTAGATGTTTTCGTAATGAAGGAATGGATAGATCTCATAATCCAGACTTTACTCTTTTGGAGTTTTATTGGGCTTACGCCGACCATAAAGAATTGATGAAATTAACTGAAAGAATGTTTGAAAGCGTCCTAAAAAATGTCTTTGGAACTCTGAAAATAAAATATGAAAACAAAGAAATTAACTTTAAGCCTCCTTGGCAAAGAATAGAATTCGACCAGTTTTTTAAGAAATATACAAAAATAAATTTAGAGGAAATTAATGTCGAAGTCCTCAAAAAAGAAGCTAAAAAATTAGGGATTGAAATTCCAAAAGGAGCTGGCAAGGCTGAAATTGCTGATGAAATCTATAAAAAATATTGCCGTCCAAAGATTTGGGAACCAACCTTTATTATTCATTCTCCTTTGGGACTTTTCCCTTTGGCTAAACAGCTTCCTGAAAATCATCAAAAATTAGCAACTATTCAGTTAATGGTAGCCGGATGGGAAATGATAAATGCTTTCGCCGAATTAAATGATCCCATAGAACAGAAAAAAAGATTTGAAGAACAGGAAAAATCTTTTAAAGAGGGTTTGGAAGAAGCCCAGAGGTTAGATGAAGATTTTATTGAAGCTTTGGAATACGGCATGCCGCCATCTGCCGGATTTGGAATGGGAATAGATAGGTTAGTGGTTTTATTAACTGATTCGCACAGTTTAAGAGAAGTAATTTTATTTCCGACAATGAAACCTAAATCTTAAAGCTTGGAACATGGTGAATAAAACATGAAACGTAAAGTTTCAAGCTCCAAGTTATAAGTTATAAGATAACATGTTAGATATTAAATTCATACGAGAAAATCCAGATAAAGTTAAAGAGGCCTGCAAAAACAAGCAGGTTAAGGTTGATATAGACGAACTTTTAGAAATTGATAAAAAAAGGCGCGAAACGTTGCAAGCTTTGGAGGATATGAGGGCGCAAAAAAATAAGGCCTCAAAGAAAATTTCAGAATTAAAAGATGAAAAAGAAAAGAAAAAAATAATTTTAGAAATGAGGGAATTAGATACGAATAGCGACAGATTAAATAAAACCCTAAAAGATTTGTTAGATGAAGAATTTAATAATCTAATACCTCAGATTCCCAACCTGCCATTTGACGATGTACCTATAGGCAGGGATGAAAAAGATAATGTAGTTTTAAGAGAAGTTGGCGAGAGAACGAAATTTGATTTTAATCACAAGAATTATTTGGAAATTGCCGAGAAATTAGATTTGGTCGATGTTAAAAGAGCGGCTAAAACCTCGGGAACAAGATTCGGATTTCTAAAAAAAGAAGCAGCCCTGATTGAATTTGCATTAATAAATTTAGTTTATGACACTTTAACTAAAGAAGGATTTACGCCAATTATTCCCCCCGTAATGTTAAAATCGGAAATGGCAAGGGGAACGGGGTATTTGGAGGCGACTGGGATAGAGGAAGCTTATTTTTTCCCGAATGATAATTTATACTTAGTTGGAACTTCAGAGCAATCCTTAGCGGCTATGCATGCCGATGAGAATCTTTCAGAAAAAGAGTTGCCCAAAAGATATCTCAGTTTTTCTACTTGTTTTAGGAGGGAATCTGGAAGTTACGGCAAAGATACCAAGGGAATTTTAAGAGTTCATCAATTTGATAAGATTGAAATGTTTAGCCTTTCGGGGCCTGAGGAATCAAAAAAAGAACATCAATTTTTTTTGGAAATGGAAGAAAAATTAATGCAATTATTAAAGCTTCCTTATCGTGTTGTTCAGATTTGTACAGGGGATTTAGGTTTTCCGGCTGCTGCAAAATATGATATTGAAGCTTGGATGCCAAGTGAAAATCGTTATCGCGAGACCCATTCAACATCAAATTGTACAGATTACCAAGCCCGGAGATTAAATATACGTTATCGCGATAATAGCGGCGGATTAAATTTTGTTCATACTGTAAACGGAACCGCAATTGCCATTGGAAGAATCTTAATTATGATTATTGAAAATTACCAGCAAAAAGACGGAAGCATTAAGGTTCCCGAAGTCTTGCAGAAATACCTTAATTTTAAATTAATCAATAAGTAAATGGAGGGGAAAAATATCCCTATTGGAAATTTAAATATTAATTATAAAATTGCAGGAGAGGGGCCTGCGATTTTGGTTTTGCATGGTTGGGGAGGGTCTTCTGATTCTTGGATTTCGGTTCAAACATTATTGGAGATAGCAGGGTTTAAAGTCATTATTCCCGATCTTCCTGGTTTTGGAAAAAGCGCAGTTCCTCCAATTCCGTGGAGGATAAGAGATTATACAAATTTTATTAATGATTTTATAAAAGAAGTTAATAGTGAAATCACTGAATCATTTTTCCTTTTGGGTCATTCTTTCGGCGGGAGAATTGCTATTAGATTTACTGCGGAATATCCGGAAAAGATAAAAAGTTTAATTTTATGCGATGCGGCTGGCATTAAGCCAAAGCCAGGATTTAAAACAAACATGATTTTTTTAATAGCTAGGATTGGTAATGCTATATTTACCCCAAAACATCTAATAAGATTTAAAGATTGGGCAAGGAATTTTTTTTATGCTTCTTTACGCAATAAAGACTATGTAAAGGCCAAGGGGATAATGAGAGAGACAATCCAAAAAATTTTAGAGGAAGATTTGTTTCCGGATTTGGAAAAGATTAAAACAAAAACTTTAATTGTGTGGGGTGGAATTGATAAAATGGTTCCAGTAAAATATGCCCATGTTTTTAAAGAAAAAATTGAAAATTCAAAATTAGAAATTATACCAAAAATTGGTCATAGTCCCCATTTGGAAACGCCAGAAAAATTAGCTGAAATTATCATAAAATTTTTGAGGGAAGTATAAATATGTTTTCTTTTTTAAGTTTTTTTTGGTTCTTTCTAACCGTGAGGGCAAATTTATTTTGGTTTTATCTCTGGCAGTTAAAAGAATATCATATTGGGAGATTTCTGGATCATTTTAATACAGAAAAAGGAGAAAGGGCCCTATTAAACCCATTAAATGTTTTTAAAATTCTCTTAATATTATTATTTTTTTATCTCCCGGTTCTATTTCCATTTATTGTAGCCATAGTCTATATTTCCGAATTCTTTAAGACAATACTTGATCTTATTAGGGGTCGGGTAAAAAGGCCAATCATTACTAAAAAATCTTTACTTTTAATATTTCTAAGCTTATTTTTAGAGGTTGTTTTTCTTATTGCCTTGTATCAAATTAAAAAAGATATAATTCTGTGCGCATTAATTCTTTTAATCATTGATATCCTTACTCCATTAATAACTTCACTAATTGTCCTTTTGATACAGCCCTTTGCAGTTTTGGGTAGAAACCGGATTATTAAAAAAGCTAAAAAAAAGAGGGAAGAATTCAAGGATTTATTGGTTATTGGGATTACGGGTAGTTATGGTAAGACCTCAACTAAAGAATTTTTATATATAATTTTAAGTCAAAAATTTGGCGAAAATAAGGTTTTAAAAACAAAAGCCCACCAGAATTCAGAGGTGGGGATTTCGCAGTGTATTTTGAGAGAGTTAAATCCAGAACATAAAATTTTTATCTGCGAAATGGGAGCTTATAATAAAGGAGGAATAAAATTATTGTGCGACATTACTAAACCAAAAATAGGCATTTTAACCGGTATAAATGAACAGCATATGGCTGCTTTTGGTTCGCAAGATAATATCATAAAAACTAAATTTGAGCTGATTGAGGCGCTTCCGGAGGATGGCATCACCGTTTTTAATGAAGACAATGCCTTTATTAAATTTGAAATTAGGAATTCAATATTTAAAGTTTTGAACAAAAAATTTTATTCTGTCAGAGGAAAAGCTGATATTTGGGCAGAGAATATAGTTATAGCTAAAGAATTTGTAACATTCAGGGTTTCGACAAGAGATAATGATTCAATAGATTTTAAAGTAAATATTTTGGGAGGGCACAATGTTTTAAATATTTTAGGAGCTGTAATGGTTGCAAAAGAATTAGGTATGACTTTGCCAGAAATTGCCAAGGCCTGCGAAAAGATTGATTCAAGATGTGGTGGAATGCAATTAAAAAAAGGTGTAAACGGATTGAACGTCATTGACTCCACTTACTCGGCGAATCCTGATGGGGTAATTTCGGCTTTGGAATATTTAAAGATATGGCGAGGCAGAAAAGTGATTATAATGCCCTGTCTGATTGAATTGGGAGCTGCTTCAAAAGAAGTCCATAGAAGAATCGGCAAAAAAATTGCCGAAGTCTGCGATTTAGCAATAATTACCACAAAAGATAGGTTTAAAGAAATAAAAGAAACCGCCGGCGAAAAAGCGGTATTTATCGAAAATCCGAAAGAAATTTTTGAAAAAGTAAAAAGTTTTTGTGAAGAAGGGGACGTGGTACTTTTGGAAAGCAGGGTTCCGTCTCAATTAATTAAGATTTTATTAAATGTGTAAACCAATTTCTATATCTTTATCGCCGAATACAGAAAAAGATGATATTTGGTTAGCTTTTAAATTGATTTTTCAGTCGTGGAATTGGAAGAAGGGAAAAACGATTGGAGAGATAGAAAATGAATTTAAAAATTACCCTGGCGTTAAGTACGCTATCTCTTTTAATAGCGGTCGCTCGGCGCTTTTAGCGATTTTAAATTCTTTGGGATTAGAAAAAGAGTCGGAAGTCCTCCTGCAGGCTTTTACCTGTAATGCTGTTCCAAATCCGATAATCTGGGCAGGATTGAAACCGGTTTATGTAGATTGCGATGAGAAAAATTTTAATATTGATATTAATGATTTAAAAAGTAAAATCACGCCCAAAAGTAAAGCAGTGATAGTTCAGCATACTTTCGGGTTGCCGGCGGATACGGATGAGGTTTTGAAAATCTGCGAAGAAAATAGATTGATTTTAATTGAAGATTGCGCGCATTCTTTAGGCGCAACTTACAAGGGAAAGAAAGTAGGTATGTTCGGGAAAGTAGCTTTTTTCAGCTTTTCTCGCGACAAGGTAATTTCTTCGGTTTATGGTGGAATGGTCGTAACCAGCGACGACGAATTGGCTAAAAAAATAAAGGAATATCAGGAGAAAATCGGGTACCCATCTTATTTCTGGATTTTCCAGCAGCTATTGCATCCAGTTTTAATGAACTGGCTAATCTTGCCGACTTATTCAATTTTAGGAAAATATTTATTGATTTTATTCCAATGGCTTAATATTTTATCGAAAGCCGTCCACTGGAAAGAAAAAAGAGGGGAAAAACCTTCTTATTTTCCAAAAAGACTACCAAATACTTTGGCAGCCCTTACTTTAAACCAATTTAAAAAGCTGAAGAGATTTAACAATCACCGAAAAGAGATTGCGAAATTTTATCACGAAGAACTAAAAAATACCTCGTTTGAATTACCGCCAGAATCAGAACAAATTTATTTGAGATTTACCATAAAAAACCCAAAAGCCCACGAAATAATAAAAAAAGCTTGGCAGAAAAATCTTTTAATAGGGGATTGGTATACGACTCCGATAGCTCCCCACGATACTATATTAGATAAAATGCAATATAAATTAGGTTCTTGTCCTAAAGCCGAAAAATTAGCTAAAATAACCTTGAATCTGCCAACGCACATCAATATTTCAAAGGAAGACGCTCAAAGAATCGTAAGTTTTCTTAAAAATGTATAGAATAAATTATCCAATTATAGATTTGCATGCTCACTTGAGGAATAATATTCCTGGGCATACGAAAATCGCCAAAGAAAGCGGTATAGATTTAGTAGTTTATATGGCGAATTGCTTACCGCCATTAGATAATTTAAATGCGATCAAAAAGTCACTTAAAGAAAAGAGGTATTGCAGGGCGATTCCAGTAAGTGCGATTACAAAAAATTTAGAAGGAAAAGAGCCGGTTGATATTGACAAGATTAAACCTTACGTTGTCGGTTTCAGCGACGATGGTAAATGCTTAAAAGATTTAGAGATATTAGAGTATATATTACGTAAAAATGTTTTAGTTTTAGCACATTTAGAACCCGAGACAGAAATGTTAAAGAAATACTTGGATGTCTATAGTAAAACGGGCGGCCATCTGCATTTCCAACACATAAGCAAAAAAGAAAGTGTTGATTTGATTAGATTAGCAAAAAAAGAAGGTTTGAAAATTACTTGCGAAACTTGTCAGCATTATTTTACCTATACAAAAGACGAATTAGAAACAAAAGTTAATCCTCCGCTTGCAGAGAAAGAAGATATCTTGGCTATAAAAAAAGGACTATCTGACGGAACAATTAATGTTATAGCCAGCGATTACGCACCATTGCCGAGAAAAACCGGAATCGCCGGTTTTAGATCTTTTTTGCCGCTATCTTATGGATTGGTGTTGGAAGGAGCTCTAACGGAAAATCAGTTAAAAGAAAAATTATATTTAAATCCAAAAAAAATAATTGAAAGCGTCGGTTATAAATTGAGAATATGATAATTGAAGAAGTAAAAGACAAAAATATTTGGGAAGATTTTGTTTTGAGTTGCGATGAGAAAACCTTTTTGCAGTCTTGGAATTGGGGAGAGTTTAATAAAATGATAGGTAAAGAAATTTGGCGATTGGGGATTTTTAAAGATGATGAATTAGTTTCCGTTGCGCTGATTATAAAAAATGTTGCCAGAAGAGGTACTTATTTAAATATTCCCCACGGGCCGGTTTCGGCAAAGGAATTTGGTGAAAAAAAAGAAATATTAAGTATTTTATTAGGGGAATTAAAAAAAATAGACAAGAAGGAGAAAGCAGATTTTATTAGAATAGGTTCTATTTGGGAAAGGAATGAGGAAAACGAAAAATCCTTTAAGGATAATGGATTTAAAAAAGCACCAATGCATGAAAATACGGAAGCCAGCTGGAAGTTGGATATTACACCTTCGGAGGAAGAACTACTGAAGAATATGAGAAAAACGACGCGATATTTGATTCGTCAGGCGCAAAAAGATGAAAATATTGAAACTTTTCAGGGATGGGATATAAGCGACGTAGAAACTTTCAATAAAATTCATCAAGAAGTTGTAAAAGTCCAGAAATTCGTTCCATTTTCTTTAAAATATTTTAAAAACGAATTTTCAGCGTTTAATAAAGATAATCAAATTTCTATATTTTTTGGAAGATATAAGGGAGAAATTATCGCCGCATCCTATGTGATTTTTTGGTCAAAAATCGGTTTCTATCATCATGCGGCCTTACTGCCAAAATATCACAAAATTCCAATTTCTTATTTGCTTCAGTGGGAAGCGATAAAAGAAGCTAAAAAAAGGGGATGTGTCTTGTACGATTTTTGGGGGTTTGTTGACCCTGAAAAACAACCAAAACATCCTTGGGCTGGTCCAACTTTATTTAAAATGGGATTTGACGGGAAAGCGTATAAATATGTAAGAACGCAGGATTATCCGCTTTCTTCAAAATACTGGCTGACTTATATTTTTGAAAAATTAAGAAAAACAAAAAGAGGATTATGAAGAGAGATTTTAGAAAACCCTACCGGATTATAAAGAAAAAATCGATTTTGAAAAACCGATTTTTTTGGCTAGGAATTTTAATTCTGGTAATTATAGGAGGAATTTTTTATTTAATTTATTTTTATTCTTTTTTTCAGATTAAAGAAATCAAGATCGCGGGCAATCAAAAGGTGGCCAGTAAAGATATTGATAATGTAGTCCAAAATCAAATCTGGGGTAAAATTATTTTTATCCAATCAAAAAGTATTTTTTTAGTTGACTTTAATAGAACAAAAAAATTTCTTTTAGAGAAATTTCCGCAACTCAATGTGGTTAATTTCAAAAGAGATTTCCCTAATAAAATTCAAATTGCAGTGGAAGAAAGAAAACCGGTAGCGATATTCGTTAATAATGGAGAAGATTTTTTGATAGATAAAGAAGGAATAATCTTTGAAAAAATATCTAATGATATGCCAGAATTTTTGAAAATAAGAAATTTAACCCTAAAAAATGATTTAATTTTGGGAGAAAAAGCCATTGAAGGAGATATATTATTAAAAATTTTAGATATTAAATCTAAATTAAAAGAGAAGCTAAAAATATCTTTAGGGGAAGTTTCTTTAGCGGCTGAAGACAGATTAAATGCTAAAACAGATGAAGGATGGGAAATTTATTTTGATCCCCAAAAAGATATTGAGTGGCAACTTACCAAATTAAGCTCTGTTTTAAGCAAAGAAATCCTCCCCGAAAAGAGAAGTGATTTGGAATACATTGACTTAAGATTTGGTAATTTCGCGAACTATAAGTTCCGTTAACTATAACTGATCAATTTTATATACAAAAATTGAATATCCAATTTTCGCTATAGGAGAATAACTATTAAGCCAGTTATAATACCCTGTTGGCGAATCAAAACCATTCGCAGGTTCTCCTCTGCCGCCTTGCAGGAAAGTAGCCGAAACCGCCAAATAACTTCCTTTCGGTAATTCATTTGGATTTTTCGTTCCGTTCCATGGAGCGAATTTTTCTTTTAGATAATATTCCGCATCTGTTCCGCCAAAATAATCAACGTAAATTTTATTAACGCCGCTTTCATTAGTCCAACTTACCAGTCTCTTTAAATCCTGACCCCAATCAAGATTTGAATCAACAGTATAAATGTAGCCATTTTTTGGGCCACCAACTGATTCATTAAAGTATGCAAGGAAAGAAGGGTAGACTGAGACAACAGAAATCGCTTGCCATAAAATAAGAATTCCCAAAAGTGAATATTTTACCCCGCTTAGAAACCGTATACTTCTAACGGGGTTTAATTTTAAAAATGGCTCCTTCAATATATTAGCGACCATGGCGCTTACCAATAAAAAAGTAAAAGGAAAGACCGGCAAAAGATGGCGTACTCCAATATTGAGATCAGAGATTTCGGAAAAAGCCCAATAAATAAAAATAAAAGTCAGCATTGAAAATTCGGTAAAATGAGCCTGTAGCCATGCTTTAAACCTGCCAAAAGTATTTTGCCAAAAAGGTTTTTTAATCAGCCAGGCGGCGTATAAAAGCGCAATAATTGTTAAAATATGAAAGGTTAGAGGTTCTTTTATTGAATAGACGACGGGGAAATAATTTTTCCACCCGCCGGCTGAAACTTCACCTAAAAAGTAAGTTGTATTTCCTCCTATTCCTCTTTGAAAAACGAGAGATAGACCTAAAAGATACTGCGCATAAGCTCTTACTACTGGTATTTCAGCGGCTCGGCTCAAAAGAGGCCCCAAGGATTGAATAGGATGGGAAGCAAGCATGAATTTTATATCGCTGGCTTGTCTTTCAGGAGGATAATTCCAAACATGATATTGGTAAACCGGCCAGACTAAAATATAACCAATTATAAAAACTAAAATTATAATTTTTACAGTTTGCCAGAATCTGCGAGTTTTAAATAACCACCAGACCAATCCTAAAAATCCAAAAAATGGAATTAAAATAATTAAAGTAAATTTCAAAAGTTCGGCTATCCCAAGAGCTATGCCGGCAAAAATAATATTTCTTTTGGAGGGATTATTTAAAGATTTTACAAAATAATAAGTGGCGACAAATGCTCCTAGAGCCGCTCCTACATCAGTAGTTACCAGTCTGCCGTGAGCCAGGAAAGTTGGCGAAAAAGAAAATAAAAACAGCGCCAAAAGAGCTGCGCCATTTCCAAAAAGTTCTCTCGCCCATTTAAAAACATAAAATCCCAATAAGACTAAAAGTAGAATCATTGGAATTCTTCCCCAAAAAATCATTTTGTCAGCCGGATTGCCAGAGTGGAAAAGGAATTTATTGCCGAAATCCCACTGCCCGTTTATATCTTCTTTCCAGGCTTTAATATCGGAGGGGAAATGTATTCCTTTGATAAAAAGTAAAGGAAAGGCGGCTAAATCCTTGACTAACGGCGGATGTTCCGGGTTTAATCTCATATCTTTTTGGGTCAGGTAGGAATAACCGGCGGGCAAATGCGCTAACTCATCCATTGTTAAAGAATCGCCCTTCATACTAAAAAGGCAAATTAAAAACACAAATAATAAAAGACAGGCCGCGATAATATTAGTTATTTTGTTATTCAACTTCATATACCGAAAAATCATCTACTTTTTTAATTATACCCTGGGGGAATTTCTGCTTCAATTCATTAAATAAATTTTCATCATCTTTCATTGGCACGATTGTCGTATTTTTATATATTTTAATTGAATCTAAATTTTCAGGCAATAAGTAAACAGAATCGGGCTGACCGTATTTTGTACTTTCGATAAACATTAGAGTTTGAGCTGGTACTGGAAGGCCGTTTAGTAGGGGCACCGGCACACCCGGTTCATTAACAATCACATATTTTTGCGTTTCAAGCGGTAAGGAATTTAAATAATAGCCGATTTCAGCATATTTTTCAGTAAAAGCGCCTTTAACGTTTGGGTTTTCACCCCAGAGGAAAAAATATTTATAGAATTGATTGTAGCCGACAGAAAAAATCAAAAAGATAGAGATAACAAGCAATAATCCCCTGATTTTATTTTTTTTGTTAAACCAATTATAAAGCCAGTAGCCGCCGAGGGCGGCGAAAATATAAACTACCGGGATTACACCAATAACCCGGAGGGCGTGGGGAATGCCTTCATAAGTTAAAACTCCCGGTAAAAGCAGAGCAAAAAACCAAGCGAGCAGAGAGCCATAAACTGTAAACGGTAGCCAGCTTCTACTCTTTAGAGAAATGATTATTTCTTTAATAGATATTATAAATCCGATTAAAAATATTATTCCAACGGGCCAAAATAACATTGGGGAAGTGGGATAGTTGTGGCGCCAGTTCCCATCGCCATAGAAATTAAACATTCCAAGATGGGCTGCCAAACTCACAAAAAAAGCTTTTATCAGATTTGGTTGAGCGAAAATAGAAACCCCCGTGGCGCGACTTATAAAATCTTGAGGATTATGTAAAAAATAAATTCCAAGAGGAAGAGCGATGATAAAAGTAAAAATTGAAAAGCAAACAGCAAAAAGTAAAAATTTTTTAAATTGACCTTCTTTCCAATAAATTAATAGCCAACCGATAAGAGTTATAAAAAGAAGCAATACTGCCATTCTAAAACTGGTGTAAGTGTAAAAACCCAAACCAAAGAATACACCGCCCAATATAATATTTAAAAAATTTTTTGTTCTGAATCCTTTAAATAGAAAATAAAAACTAAAAACTAAAATAAAGGGCAATAAAATTGCCCTAAATCCAATCCGCGAAAAAAGCGTGTGCCAAAAAGAAGTCGCTAAGAAAAAAGAGGCCAAGAGGGCGATAATTTCAGGCTTGTTAGAATTTGGAAATATATTCTTAAATATTTCTTTAACTAGTAAATATAAACCAAGAACTGTCAGTATTCCAAAAATTGCGGCAACTATTTTCATTGACCAAATAGAAATTCCAAAAATTGAAAAAGAAAGGATGTCTAACCACATTATCATGCCTTCCCTGCCATTATTATCGGTATAGAAAACCTTAAAATCACCGGTTCTTAAGGTTTCCAGGGCATTATTTCCATTCATTGCTACATCGGGATATAAACCGGGTGGAATTTTGTCTAACTGCCACAACCTGAAAAAAGAGGCAATTATAATAACTGTTATTAATAACAAGATTATTGTTATTTTTTTATTTTCTATTATAGCCATTTTCTAATTCTAAAATAAACAAGCATTACCAAAAGAGTAATTGCCATTAAGCCGGTGATTAACCAGAAATCAAAAACAGTTTCTTTAAAAGGAAGAAAATTAGTATTCATACCCCATATACTGGCCAAAAAATTAAGGGGCAGAATTACCACTGAAAAGATTGTTAAGATTTTTATTATTTCGTTCATTTTCAGATTAACAAGAATATGATTTGTTTCTTCTAAAGATTCTATTGTTTCCTTATATGTTTTTAGGGCGTTATCAATTCTTCGATGCATTCTAAAAAGGTCGGATAGATAATGTTTAAATTCTTGCCCAAAGAAATTTGCACCGACAAATTTTAAAGAATAAAAAACCGTTCCCTGAGGGTCAGTGATCCTCCAGAAACTCGTGACCTTTCTTTTAAGATAAGAAATTTTTTTGACCATCTCTCTTTCTTTTTGAGAAAACATATATTTTTCAACAGAGTCAAGCTCATCCTCTATTTGATCGAGTTTTTCCAGAGTTATTTTTAAGAAATTATTTAAAATATAAAACAAAAGAACCGCTGCTCCCTTTTCCATATATTCTTTTTTTCTCACCTTCGACTTTAAGCATTCGTTAATTATTTGGTCTAAGGGAAAAATTTTCTGATAATGATTAGTAATAAGAAAGTTTTTCCCCGTGATTATGTCAATTTCTTGAATTTGGATATCGCCATTTTCTTGATTATGCGGATGGTGCAAAGTTATGGATATATAATTTTCAAAAACATCCAAATCGGGATGGTGGATGGAAGGGATAATAGTTTTTAAGGTCAAGGGATGCAGTTTAAATTTATTCTTCAAATATTTGATGTCTTCTTTAGTAGGATCTGTGATATCAACCCAGATTAAATTTTTATATCTAATAGTAGTTCGCATAAGGTATTAAGATATTTTAGCAAAATAAATTAAGAAAGAATAGGGGATAACTTAGCCCTGTACCAAGTTTATATTATTTATTTAATCCGGCGGGCCGAAGACCCGCCTTTTTGGCGATTAGCACTCGGGGGTCTTGACTGCTAATTTGGGTTTGCTATAATGAAGGGGTATGCCCGGTAGTGAAAATTCGACCACTGCCGCGGCAGTAATAATAAATACAATCTAGTCGAATTTCTACTACCGGGTATGAAAATCACAGAACGACAAGAGAAAATATTAGATACGATAATTCGGGATTATATAAGATTGGCGCAGCCAATTAGTTCGGAGCTTTTAGAAAAAAAGCATGATTTTGAAATTTGCCCCGCCACTATCAGAATTGAAATGCAAAAACTAACTGATAAAGGTTTTTTGCAGCAGCCTCATACTTCGGCAGGCCGCGTTCCAACCGACAAGGGCTACAGGTTTTTTGTTAATAGATTATTACAAGGAGAAAAAGCAGATTTAAAGAGTGTTCCTGAATTTGAAGAAATATTTAAAAAAGAAAAGGAAGATATTTTTAAATTTGCTGATCATTTGGTTAGAACTTTAGCTGAAGCTTCCGCTAGTTTTTCATTTTTGCATATTTTAGACGAAGACTTTTCCTGGAAAGATGGTTGGGGAGAGGTTTTGAAACAGCCAGAGTTTGGAGAAAGGAATTTCATTGCCGAGTTCAATAAACTTCTGGAACAATTTGAGGAAAATGTTGATGATTTAAAATTAGATTCAGAAATGAAAGTTTTTATTGGCAGCGAGATTCCTTTTTCCAGGGCGCAGGGCTTCAGTATGATGGTACAAAAATGCCGGCTCCCGAAGGGAGAAAAAGGAGTTTTATCCCTTATCGGTCCGAAAAGAATGGAATATGACAGAAATATAAGCTTGATGAATTCTTTAATTAAGTTATTAGAGTAAATATGAGCGATAAAAAAACAGAAGAATCCTTTTCCGCCAAGGCTTCAGAGGGCGAGGAAAAAAAGGAACTAAATATTGAAGATCTAAAAAAGCAATTAGAGGAATCGGAGAAAAAAGCTACTGAATATCTTTCGGGGTGGCAACGAGAGAGAGCAGACTTTTTGAATTATAAAAAAGAGGAGATGGAAAGGATTAAGGGGTTTATGGTTTATGTGGGAATGGAATTGGTTTTAAAAATTTTGCCGATTTTGGATAATTTTGAAATTGTAGAGAAAAAATTGCCTGAAAATTTGAAAAATGATGTAAGTATAAAAGGTTTATTGCAAATTAAAAATCAGATTTTAGATTTTTTGAAATCGCAAGGCGTGGAAGAAATAAAGTCAGTAGGCGAGAAGTTTGACCCGCGACTCCACGAAGTTGTAGAGGAAGTTGAACAAAAAGATAAGGAACCCGGAATAATTATTGAAGAAATCCAGAAAGGATACAAAATAAACGGCGAATTATTAAGGCCAGCGAGGGTGAAAATTGTGAAGTAAAAAAAGAAAGAGCTTTCCAGTAAGACTGGAAAGCTCCACTAAATTATTTGTACTTTGTATTGTAAGCTGCAGGTCTTCGGCCTGCCAAAGAATGAACTAATTACTATCCCTCTTTTACGTTCGCTATGGCATCATTAAGTTTTTTCTTAGCCCCTCCATAAGAAAAAGAGCTATCCAATATAGATACGGCCTCCTTTAGAGCTTTGACCCTGATCTTTTCCAATATCTTTTCCAACCCTGAAGCTTCTACTGTTGGATTAAAAACAGCAAGGATAGTTCGTGGACAATATGTCCTTTCTGCGACCCTTTGAGAGATCAGGGGTATAAACTGAATGCTCCTGACTTGAAGCGTTGGGTATTTCTCAAGGATGTCTTTTATAGCAGAAGCCATTGCTTTCGCCATTGCATAGTCGTAGACGAATGGCATAAGTGGCGCAAGCTGTGATATGGTTATGAGCACAATGCCCGGCTCGATTTCCATCGTCTTTGCATCTACCGTCGGCACCGTAAATGTCCCAGCTCTCCTATCATCCATTTTTGTCGCCATGCTTCCTCCTTCTTGCGTTTTTGATTCTAATTACAGGGTAATTTAAAAATAAATTTTTGTCAACAGCCGGATTAGAAGCCCGGCGGAAAGAAGTAATTTAAAAATAAATAGCTCTCCAGATGAGCTGGAGAGCACTACAGATATTAGGGTGGTTTCTGCTTACAATTGGACAATTGTTTTTTTCACAGTTGAACTATCAAGAACTATAGTCTTCCCCTCGGGTTCAAAATGTGAAACAGCAAGGATCCCATAATTACTGAATTTATAAGGATCACATTCAATCTGTAATTCTCCCGAGGGTATGGAGTCAGGTAATTCAGCACCCTTAAAAATATCTTCTTTAATCCTTTTTAAGACATCTTTTCTCGCTTCTGGCTTAATGACCGCGAAAATCCTTATCATATTTCCCTCCCTATTAAACTGAAATCTATCTAGAAGATAATTTAAAATTAAATTTTTGTCAAATTCCGGATTGGAAACCCAGCGGAAAATAGTAGTTTTTTCAAAAAAATAAATAGTCCCCTGGACGAATCCAAATGGGGCTAACACGAGATGATTATATTGCCAAAGAGCTTACTTGAGAGTTATGGCTATAAAAGGAGCATCCGGTCCGGCTATCCCTTCGGTAAATTCGATAGCGGCTTCAATGACCGCTTCTATAAATTCTTTGCAAGTTACTATTTGTGGTTGTTGTTTCTCAAATCCATTTTCTGGCATTTTTATTCCTCCTTATAATTTAAGAATACGTTCTACGATAATTTTTGTCAATATTAAATAAAAGGTCATATTAATAAATTAAAAATAAAACTATGGAACAACAAATTCAAATTAAAGCGAAGGATGAAGATTTAAAGGGGAATTATTCTAACCTCATGCAAGTAATGCACACAAAAGAGGAGTTTATGCTGGATTTCTTTATGGTTTCGCCTCCAAATGGAGTTTTAGCTTCAAGAGTAATTATGAGCCCCGGTCATTTAAAAAGGATGATTAATGCCCTGAAAGATAATATTGAAAAATACGAAGCAAAGTTTGGAAAAATTGAGGAAGCAGAAGCTCCTGAAACAAAATTAGGCTTTAATGTAGAAAATAAATAATTTAAAACCCTGTAGTGAATTTTGGAAAACCTTCTTTAGCTTGTTCCGCCTTGTGCGGAACAGTCCAAAATCTACTACGGGGAAAGGTCATAATAATTAAAAAAATAATTAAAGGTGGTCACCCCGGTATCAAATTTTACAAAGATATTCGTTGGCAGTCCGCTTCGCCCATAAGGGATTCCGCTATTCGCGGAACGCAGACTGCAAGATTTTTTCTAGCTTTTCTTAAAATTCATTTTTAAGGGCAACAAAAAAGGGTAAAATTGATACGGGGTTGCCACATTTACTTCATAAATATGGCGAAAATATTAGGTATAGATCTTGGCACATCTATTTCAAAGATGGCCACAATTTTACAAGGCGAGCCAAAATGCCTTGAAAATAGAGAGGGTTCGGTGTTGATGCCCTCGGTTGTCGCATTGGCAAAAAACGGCGAAAGATTAGTCGGAATCTTAGCCGAAAGACAATCGGTGACTAATCCAAAAAACACAATTCATTCGGTAAAAAGATTTATCGGCAGGAGATATTCTGATCCTGAAGTTCAAAAAGAACTGAAGCTTTTGTCTTATGAGACAAGAGAGAGGTCAGACGGCGAAGTGGAAGTAAAAATGGGAGATAAATGGTATACGCCTATTGAGATTTCAGCAATGATTTTACAAAAACTGAAATTAGACGCCGAAGAAAAACTGGGAGAAAAAATAACAGATGCCGTAATCACTTGCCCTGCTAACTTTGACGATTCGCAAAGAAAAGCAACAAAAGCCGCAGGCGAAATCGCTGGCTTTAATGTCTTGAGAATTATTAACGAGCCGACGGCCGCGGCCTTGACTTACGGTTTTGGAAAAAAGAAATCAGAAAAAGTGGCGGTTTATGATTTTGGCGGCGGCACTTTCGATGTGACGATTTTGAATGTGGCACCCGATATTGTTGAAGTTTTGGCGACGGGCGGCGAAGCACATTTGGGCGGAAGGGATTTTGATCAGAGAATAATTAATTGGGTTGTAGAGCAATTCAAAAAAGAGCAGGGGATTGATTTGTCAAAAGATCCTCTGTCTTTGCAGAGATTAAAAGAGGCGGCGGAAAAAGCGAAAATTGAATTATCTTCGGCGATGGAAACGGAAATTAATTTGCCCTTTATCACTTCTGATGCTTCCGGCCCAAAACATTTATTGTATAAATTGAACAGAGCTCAATTTGATAATCTTGGTTATGATTTGATTGAGAGGTCAATAAGCAGAATTACTAAAACCTTAGAGGAGTCAAAATTAAGCAAGAGCGATATTAATGAAATTGTGTTGGTTGGCGGAACGACTTTGATTCCGGCTGTCAGAGATGCGGTGAAAGATTTATTCGGCAGAGAACCGAATAAATCCATCAATCCCGAAGAAGTAGTGGCGTTGGGGGCTGCAATTCAGGCAGAGATTTTAAAAGCCAGCAAAGAGGGTAGGGCGCCAGAAGGCGATATAAAAAGCGTTTTGCTTTTGGACGTCTTGCCCTTATCTTTCGGAATTGAAACTTTGGGAGGGGTGAATACTCAAATGGTGGCAAAAAACACAACTATTCCGACAGCCAAAACCCAGATTTTCTCAACTGCGGCTGACAGTCAGCCGTCGGTGGAAATTAATATTCTGCAGGGAGAAAGACCTATGGCGACAGACAACAGGTCTATTGGAAGATTTATTTTGGACGGCATTCCGCCAGCTCCAAGAGGAATTCCCCAAGTTGAAGTGACTTTTGATATCGATGCGAACGGGATTTTGACCGTTACCGCGAAAGATAAAGCGACCAATAAAACCCAATCAATTAGAATTGAGGGCACGATCGGCTTATCAAAAGAAGAGGTGGAGAAAATGAAAAAAGAAGCCGACTTGCACGCCGAAGAGGACAAGAAAAAAAGAGAATTGATTGAGGCGAGAAATATAGCTGATAATTTAGTTTATATGACCGAGAAAACCTTAAGAGAGGCAGGCGATAAGGTGTCGGCTGATGTAAAAAAAGAGATAGAAGAGAAAGCGGAAGCATTGAAGAAAGTGAAAGATGGTGATAATATAGAGGAGATAAAATCAAAAACAGCAGAACTGTCGCAGCTTATACAGAAAATCGGAGCTGAAATGTATAAAGCCGCAGGAGGTCAAGAAGGACAGCAAAAACCACCGGAAGAAAGACAAGGACCAAAACCGGAGGAAGGAGAATATAAAGAAAAATAATCGCTCGCAACAAATTAATTCCTTTGCTTTTGTATGAAAGATTATTATGATGTTTTGGGGGTAACAAAAAATGCTTCCCAGGATGAAATAAAAAAAGCCTATTATAAACTGGCTCATAAATACCATCCTGACAAAGGTGGCGATGAGAAGAAATTTAAAGAGATAAACGAAGCTTATCAGGTTCTTTCAGATAAAGAAAAAAGGACGCAGTATGATAGATTTGGCAGAACTTTCGAGGGCGCGCCGGGCGCGCCGGGAGGTGCAGGACCGGAAGGGTTTGATTTTCAGTGGTCTTGGGGGCAACCAGGATCAAATTTTAATTTTGACTTCGGAGAATTTGGAGATCTCGGTGATCTTATGGAAGAAATGTTGGGATTTGGAGCACCATCCAGAAGAAAAAAAGATATAAAAAAAGGAAAGGATATTGAAATTGATTTAGAAGTTAGTTTGGAAGATATTTTGACGGGCAAGGAAAAAGAAATTATTTTGACTAAATATAATAAATGCGAAAGGTGCCAAGGAACTGGAGCTGAACCAGGAAGTAAAGTTAAAGAATGTCCGACTTGCCGCGGGACAGGTCAGGTTCAGCAAGTTAAAAGAACATTTCTCGGCACTTTTACCCAATATGTAACTTGTCCTGAATGTGGAGGCGAAGGATATCGACCGGAAAAATTATGTAATGTATGCAAGGGCGAAGGAAGAATAAAGAGCGAAGATATTATTAGGGTTTTTGTTCCGGCGGGCGTTGATACTAATCAAGTAATAAAAGTTGAGGGAAAAGGAGAGGCTGGAAGAAAAGGAGGGAAGGCCGGGGATTTATATATAAGGCTAGTGGTTAAAAAACATCCGATTTTTCAAAGAAAGGGAGATGATTTGTATACTTCAATCCTAATCTCTTTTACGCAAGCAGTTTTGGGTGGCGAAGTGGAAGTTTCAGCCCTTGAAGGGAAGAAAATTTTATTGGAAGTTCCTCAAGGTACTGAATCGGGTAAAGTTTTAAGAATTTCAGGCAAAGGAATTCCTCATTTTTCAGGCTATGGACGAGGAAATCTCTATATTGAATTAATAATAAAGACGCCGAAGAAATTGACCGACAAACAAAAAGAGATCTTGAAAAAACTAAAAGAAGAGGGTATATAACTCTGTATATTAGCCCCCATAACTCAACGGTAGAGTAACTGCCTTTTAAGCAGTAAGTGGAGGTTCGATTCCTCCTGGGGGCACACGCACATGCTAATTCAGGTGACTGACTGGCATGGCCTCGCAAAGAAGAGCGGTTTTTGGTTTGACAAAAATTTAATTTGGGTGTATAATTAAAATACAAGGAGGTGAAGGATGAAATATGAATATTATCCTAATACTATAGAGGTTATCCGAGACATTTTAAATAAAGAATGTCCAAACATAGAAGCCGAAGAAGGAATTGATAATTTACCGTCTCATTTGCTATGGATGTTAGACCAAATAGAAGAGATGGAAAATAGTCCTGGTAAGGCGGGTCGTTGGATTGGCTATGTTCTTCGGGCGATAGAGGAGATGGGACTTTTAACCAATCAAGAGTCCAGATATTTCATAAGGGAAGATGTTAAGGATGGTTACGAGTAAAGCGGGGAGACAACATTAAACCGCTCTTTTTATTTCCAAACATCGTCCGTCAAACGACCCTGACAAAATCCATCTTTTAATCGAGGTGGATTTTTGATATAAAGTGAAATAAAAAAGCAATTAAATGAATTTTGACCGCATAATTATACGTTTAAATAGGTTATTAAAAAATGAAAAGCCGGCTATTTTTAACAGCTCTTGGATCTTAAACCATGACCCTGCAATATATAGATTCATAATAAAACACGTTAGGACAGAAGTGGGCGATCTTGATTGGGATAAAGTTATCTCTTCCCTCAACAGAAGATTTCAGAGAATATGGATTCCTCCTAGATATAAGCCACTAAGAGTAAAATTGTATAGGAATAAAAAGGAAGTTGATTTAGCACTAAAAAACTATAAGGATAAACTATATATTTTTATAACTGCCTTAAATAACAACGATAAAATGTTAAGGGATAAAATAGCCATACTTTTGGTGCGGATTGCTCAAAAGGGAAATATACGAGCACAGCAAAAGTTAATATTTTTACTTAAGCAAATAGCTCAGCAATGGATTGAATATTGCCCGACTTTTTATCGATGGCGCGGTCACAGTGATGACTTAGAGCCGAGAATCTTTGCCTGCATACGTTGCTACCGCTTTACCGGCTCATTTATAGGTTATTTATTTAAAAGCCTTGAATATTCTGCCTTAGGTCTTCAATCCTTTCAAGCTTATTCTTTAGACAGTTATATCCCCGGCACAACAATAAGCACACTTGATACATTAACTAAAGATCCGCAAACAGGCCGAGTAGTCAAGGCTGCAGATGTAAGCTCGTATTATTTTCACTAATAAAATAAGGTGGCGGTAAGTTAAAATGGAACACTGCTTAAAAGTCCTATTTTTGTGTTCCGTTTGTTCCGTTTTATCTTAAAACCCGAGAAAATGGAACACAGCGCTGTTCCGAGATAAGGTACGAATACACGAGTGATCTGTATTCAAAAAAGAGACACTTTGTGTCCACTTTTTGGGGTACAGATCATACAGTGTCTCATTTGTCTCATTTTCCGAACAAAACAGCAAAAAATGAGACACGAGTGAGACACGTTATATATTGTCAAATTTGTCTAACTTGTGCTAAAATTTTGGTATATAGCCCCGACTAGGTTGCCTCATCTAAGAATCCTAAAAAGACCCGAATTTCCCTCTAAAGATTTGGTTTGAGATGGGGTTGGAGCATAAAAATCAAAAATCGCTGATATTAATAACTCGGTGGAGAACGCTTCTCCGCCTTTTCGTTTTCTGATAGGATAAATAAAAATATGAAAATTAAGATCTTATATGAAGACAATCATTTAATTGCGGTTTTCAAGCCGGCGGGAGTTTTAACGCAGGGAGACAGAACAAAAGATGTAAATTTGATGGATGAAGTAAAAAAATATTTAAAAGAGAAATATCAAAAACCGGGAAATGTTTTTTTGGGATTGCTTCATCGTTTAGACAGGCCGGCTTCAGGAATTATTTTATTTGCTAAAACAAGTAAAGGGGCCTCGCGTCTTTCAGAACAATTCAGGAATCATCAGATTGAAAAAACTTACCACGCAATAGTTTTGGGAAAACCAAAACAGAATAGTGGAGTGTTAATAGATTATATTGAGAAAGATAAAAAAAAGAAAAAGGCAGAAATTAAAAAGGAAGGAAAACCAGCCAAACTTTTTTATGAAGTTATTAGTTCAAATGATAAATATTCTCTTTTGAAAATTAAAATTGAAACCGGCAGATTTCATCAAATCCGCGCTCAGTTATCTTCAGCTGGCTATCCTATTTTGGGCGATGTAAAATACGGCGCGCCATTCCCACTGCTGGATAAAAGTATAGCCCTCTGCGCCACATCACTTTCTTTTCAAACTGCGGCAACTAAAGAAAAAAAAGAAATTTCTATTCCAATACCTGCCGAATGGAAAAGATATGTAAAAATTATCAATCAGAATCAGAAAGATTAAATTTTGATAAAATCGCGAATTAAGGGCGCCGCCTGCGGCGCCCTTTGTTTCTGGAAAATTACATGATAGAATTAGACAGTACCCCGTTAAAAAAAACAAGATTTTCTAACGTGGTAAATTTGATATCTTATATCAATGAGGAAAAAAATATTTTTCATTTTTGTAATATTAATTTTAATTAGCGGATTTTTTGCCTCCGGTTTTTATTTTGGTCAGTCTCAAAAAATTTGTTCCTTTTGCAAGCCCGAAAATGTTGATTTCTCGCTTTTTTGGGAAGCTTGGACTACTCTTCAAAATAAATTCGTAAATCCAGAAAAATTAGATATCCAAAAAATGATTTACGGTGCAATTTCCGGGATGGTAAATTCTTTAGGTGATCCCTATACCGTATTCTTGAATCCCGAAGAAACAAAGAAATTTAACGATGATGTTAAGGGCGCTTTTGAGGGAATTGGCGCAGAAGTTGGAATTAAAAAAGGGCAGCTTACGATCATAGCGCCACTTGAAGGAACACCTGCAAAAAATGCAGGACTGAGACCGGGAGATAAAATTTTAAAAATTGATGATACTTCTACTGCCGATTTAACAATTGAAGAAGCAGTGGATTTAATGAGGGGCCCAAAAGGAACATCGGTAACCTTAACTATTTATCGTGAAGAATGGGATCAAAGTAAAGAAATTAAAATAATTAGAGATGTAGTTGAAGTTCCTTCATTGAATTGGGAATTAAAAGATAATAATATTGCCTATGTCAGTCTTTATCAATTTTCCATTAATGCAAGCTCTGATTTTTCAGAAGCGGCCATTCAAATTTTAGCGAGTCAAGCCGACAGAATAATCTTAGATTTAAGGAATAATCCCGGCGGCTATTTAGAAGTAGCTCAAGACATAGCTGGTTGGTTTTTGAAAAGAGGAGATACCGTTCTTATTGAAGACATTGGGATAGAAAATGAGCAAAAAATATATAAAGCCGAGGGCAACGCTAAATTATCAACTTATCCAATGGTCATTTTGATTAATCAGGGCTCTGCCTCAGCTTCTGAAATTTTAGCGGGAGCCCTTAGAGATGATCGTAGCATAAAATTAATTGGAGAAACTTCTTTTGGAAAAGGTTCTGTTCAGGAGTTAGATTCTCTGACGGGAGGCTCTTCTTTAAAAATTACAATAGCTAAATGGTTGACTCCGAAAGGTCAGCTTATAGCCGATAAAGGTTTGGAGCCTGATATAAAAGTGGAATTGACCGATACTGATTTTGAAGAAGGCAAAGACCCTCAATTAGATAAAGCCCTTGAAATTATTAAAGGATTTTAGTAGATTATATTAATAATATGAAAGTTATCCTTTTGCAGGATGTAGAAAATGTTGGAAAGAAATTGGAAGTAAAAGAAGTGAAAAATGGCTATGCCAGGAATTTTTTAATCCAAAAAGGTTTAGCAAAACCCGCGACAAAAGAAGCTTTGAAATGGCTTGAGGCGCAAAAACAGGTTTTAGAAAAAAATGCTGAAGATGCTCTAAAAAAAGCTCAAGATGTAGCTACTTCAATTGATGGGGTTGAAATTATAGTTCCAGTAAAAATTGGAGAGGAGGGGCAACTTTTTGAATCAGTTAATGTCCAAAAAATTTCCGAAAAATTAAAAGAAGCAGGCTTTGAAATTAAGAAAAACCAAATTGATTTGCCCGAACCTATTAAGGAAATCGGCGAATTTCCAGTTAAAATTAAATTAGAGCACAATTTGGAAGCGGAAATAAGATTAATAGTAACCGAGGAGAAGTAAATAGTCATTATTTTTTTATTTATGACACGCTTTATTTTTGTTGCTGGTGGCGTAATGTCGGGGATTGGCAAAGGAGTAACTACGGCCTCTATTGGAAAAATTTTACAATCCAAAGGATTTAAAGTTACCGCAATAAAAATTGACCCCTATATAAATGTTGACGCTGGTACAATGAATCCGATTGAACATGGAGAGGTTTTTGTTACCGACGACGGGACAGAATGCGACCAGGACCTCGGAAATTATGAAAGGTTTTTAGACGAGAATCTGACAACGAATAGCTATATGACAACGGGTAGAGTGTATGAGGCAGTGATAAAAAGGGAAAGAAATTTAGAATATTGCGGGAAGTGCGTTGAAGTCGTTCCTCACATTCCAAACGAAGTAATTTCTCGAATCAAAAAAGCGGCTAAGATAACAAAAGCCGATTTTGTTTTAATTGAAATCGGCGGAACGGTGGGGGAATATCAGAACCTCTTATTTTTAGAGGCTGCCAGAATGATGAAACTTCAGCAACCAAAAGATATTCTTTTTGTTCTGGTTAGCTATTTGCCGATTCCCAAAATGATAGGAGAAATGAAGACAAAGCCAACTCAGTACGCAGTCAGAACCTTGAATTCCGCTGGTATACAGCCAGATTTGATTATTGCCAGATCTGAAGTTCCTATTGACCAGCTTCGGAAAAAGAAAATATCTATTTTTTGTAATGTCCAGGAAGAAGATGTTATTTCTGCTCCCGATATAGAATCAATTTATGAAATACCGGTTAATTTTGAGAAAGATAATCTTGGAAAGATAATTTTAAAGAAATTTAGTTTGAGATCAAAAAAAGAAAATTTAAGAGATTGGAAAAAATTAGTAAAAGTAATTAAAACTACCCGAAAGAAAGTAAAAATTGGTGTGGTTGGAAAGTATTTTGAGACAGGCGACTTTACATTGGCTGATTCATATATTTCCATCATTGAAGCTATAAAACACGCCTCTTGGCTTAATAAGGTGAAACCCGAATTAACATGGATTTCCTCGGAGGTTTATGAAAGAAATCCTCAAAAATTAAAAGAATTAGAAAATTTTGATGGCGTAATCGTTCCTGGCGGTTTTGGCAGTAGAGGAACGGAGGGTAAAATAAAAGCCATTGAATTTTGCAGAAAAAATAAAATTCCTTATTTGGGGCTTTGTTTTGGAATGCAATTAGCTGTCGTTGAATTTTCCAGAAATGTTTGCGGCATGAAAGATGCTAACACTACAGAAATTGTCAGACATTCTAAATATCCGGTTATTGATGTAATGCCAGAGCAGAAGGATTTGTTAGATGAAAAAAAATACGGCGGCACAATGAGGTTGGGCGCCTATTCCTGTTTGGTAAAAAATAATACCATAGCAAATTTTGCTTATAAAAAAGCGAAATGGGGCAAGGAAAACAAAAAAGGCGATATTCTTTTAAAAGAGCGCCATCGCCATAGATATGAGTTAAATAATGAATTTAGAAAGGCATTAGAGGACAAGGGATTAATAATGTCAGGAATTAATCCTGAGAGAGATTTGATAGAGATTATTGAGTTAAAGAATCATCCCTTCTTTGTTGGTACTCAATTCCATCCAGAATTTAAGTCAAGGCCTTTAAATCCCCATCCTTTATTTAGAGAATTTATTAGGGCGGCTATTTAACATTAACGATATTAATAACCTTTTGTTTATTGTTGAAGCATTTTTTTCTTTTTGAAACAAAACTAACTACACCCTCCTTTAAAGAATAAAGAGTGTCATCACCACCGCGTTTCACGTTCTTTCCGGGAAAAAATTTAGTGCCTCTTTGACGGATAATTACCATTCCAGGGCGAGTTTTCTCGCCCGCAGAAATTTTAATCCCGAGATATTTTGGTTGAGAATCCCTTCCTAGTTTTGTTGCACCAGCAGCTTTAGTTTTCGCCATATTTTTAAAATAAATTAGTTAGCAATAAGATGTTAGCAAAAATCATCAACTTTGTCAAAGCCCATTTAGACGATATTATTCTTCTAATCGGGGTTATACTAATTTCCTTACTGTCTTTTGCTGCGGGGTTTCTCGTTGCCAAACAGCAAGAGAAAGAACCACTTAAATTTGAGATATATGAAAACAGCAATAATAGGGGCGGGTATTACTGGCCTTTATTTAGCATGGAAATTATCTGAAAAGGGCGAGAATGTTAGTGTTTTTGAAAGAAGGGAAAAAATTGGAAAGGAAGCTTGCTCTGGATTGGTTAGTGAGAGAATTTTAGAATTTGTCCCCGAAAGTAAAAATTTAATTAAGAATAGAATAGAAAACGTCTTAATTCATTTCCCTCGCAGGACGATGGAAATTAAATTCTCAAAAACCCTCTTTGTTATAAATCATTTTGAATTAGATAATTTAGTGGCAGATTTGGCTAAAAAAGCCGGGGCAAAAATTATTCTAAATCATCCCGTAACCGATATTCCGGAAGGATTTGACAAGGTTATTGGTTGTGATGGAGCCTCTTCTAAGATTAGAGAATTATTAAAAATGAAAAGCCCCGATTTTTATTTGGGAATTAAGGGGGATGTCGAAAAAAGTGATTCTTCAAATTTTGTTGAAACTTGGCCGACGGAATCAGGATTTATCTGGAAAATTCCCAGGGGAAGCGAAAGAGAATATGGAATAATGGAAAAAACTGAGAATGCTAAAAGATATTTTGAAGAATTTTTAAAGAAAAATAACATTATATTACAAAAAGTAAATTCAGCTCTTATCCCTCGGGGATTAGCAATTCCTTCTAATGATAAGATTACTCTTTGCGGCGATGCGGTAGGATTAACAAAGCCATGGTCGGGTGGAGGAGTTATATGGGGGTTATTTGCAGCAAATATTTTATTGAAAACTTTCCCGGATTTTTTAAAATACAAGAAATTAGCAAGAAGATTTTTTTTGCCAAAAATTATGTTTTCCAAAATATGCGCTTTCACTATATATTTTTTAGGAATTAATTTTCCGTGGTTTTTACCGAAGAATTATGGAATTGATGGCGATTTTTTAGTATAATTAGAAAATATGGATAAAATTCCTCATCATTTAGGTATTATTGTGGACGGAAACCGAAGATGGGCAAAAGAAAAAAAATTGCCGGTCTTTTATGGTCATAAAAAAGGATTAGAAGTTATAAAAGATTCAATAAGATGGTGTAGAAATAGAGGGATAAAAATTTTGACACTTTTTGTTTTTTCTACCGAGAATTGGAAACGATCCAAAAGCGAGGTTGATTATATAATGAGGTTATTAAGGCAGGCTTTGAGTAAAAAAAATGTTCAGAAAATTAATAAAGAAAATATAGTAATCCGAGCCATTGGTCAGAGAGAAAGACTACCCAAACCCCTTCAGGAAGCAATTGTTAAGGCTGAGGAAACAACAAAAAATAACAAAGGAATGATTTTAAATTTTGCCTTAAGTTATGGAGGCAGAACAGAAATTATTGAAGCAATGAAAAAGATAATTAAAAGAAAGATTCCTCCGGAAGAGATTACGGAAGATACGATTAAAGAAAGTCTTTGGACTTCCGACGTTGATTTAATTATTAGAACAGGTAAAGAAAAAAGGATTTCCAATTTTTTAATCTGGCAAGGAGCTTATTCCGAATTATACTTTTCAAATAAATACTGGCCGGATTTTAATGAAAAAGATCTGGATTTAGCTTTGATTGATTACGTTAGCCGCCAAAGAAGATTTGGCAAATAGGACCTTAAAATAAATATAAATTTTGCTATAATAAAATATATAATTAAAAAACTTCTAATTTCTATTATAATTTGCCAAGTGGTAGGATTTATTGGTTCAATTTTTACGACTCCCTCAATTCCGACTTGGTATGCTTCTCTCCAAAAGCCAGATTTTGTGCCGCCAAACTGGCTTTTTGCGCCAGTTTGGACATTTTTATTTTTATTGATGGGTATTTCTTTATATTTAGTTTGGGCAAAGAATTGGAATATTCAAGTTTCGGAAAATAAAATGCCAACTCGAAAAGCCTGGAATCCCATTTCCGAAAAATTATGGTCAGGTTCCTGGCGAGAAGAAAACGCCATTGCTATTTTTTCTCTCCAATTGGCTTTAAACATTCTGTGGTCAGTGATATTCTTTGGCTTAAAAATGCCAGGTCCGGCTTTCTTTGAAATTTTGATGCTTTGGGTAACAATAGTATATACGATTATAAATTTTTACCGTGTATCAAAAGTTTCAGCTTATATTCTCGTTCCATATCTTCTTTGGGTCAGCTTCGCCGCATTTTTAAATTTTTCCATCTGGCAATTAAATTTATAATTTTAAAAGGTCGGCTAAAAATATTAATTAAATAAATTATTTTAAAAATATGAGAGGTTACGTTATAAATATTGAAAAAAGCACTTTGGAAAATGGAAATTTTCGCAAGGTGCTCTACACTTCAAAACACAGCCAATTAGTGCTTATGAACTTAAAACCCAAAGAAGAAATTGGGATGGAGGTTCATCCGGATAATGACCAATTTTTCCGCTTTGAAAAAGGCCGAGGTAAATGCATTATTGACGGCAACGAATATGAATTAAGAGACGGCGTAGCCGTGGTAGTTCCGGCAGGCGCTCAACATAATATCATTAATACTTCTGATATTGAGGGATTGAAGCTATATACCATTTATTCGCCAGCCCATCACAAAGACGGCATCGTGCGCATGACAAAAGAGGAAGCCGAGAACAACCAAGCGGAATTCGACGGCCGCACCACTGAATAAAAGTTATATAGATTAAGATGGAGCCTAATTTTTAGAATCGCCATTCCGCCAGTAGGCGGAATGGCGATTTTCTGTTACAATAAGAAAGATATGAAAAAGTTTTGGATAGTAGTAGTTTTAATTGTTATTTTTGGGGGATTATTTTTTTTCCGAGACAATATACTGGATTTCTATTCAAGATTATCATTGAAATTGCCAGAAATTGAAAAAGGGGTTGGTGATTTAGTTACAGAGGAAATTGGAAAACAGATCTTGACACCACCGCCCCTAAAATCATTAAACGAAGAATTTCAATCATCTTTAACGCGAGAAGGAGTAATTGAGTGGACGAATAATCAAAGAGAAAAGTATGGTTTATCGCCCTTGAAAGAGAATTCAGAATTGGATGCCAGCGCCACAATAAAAGCCGAAGATATGTTCAAAAACCAATATTTTGCCCATGAATCTCTTTCGGGGGTTGGAGTGGGGGATTTAGCAAAAGATGTTGGCTATGAATTTATTGCTATTGGCGAGAATTTAGCACTCGGCAATTTCAAGAATGATGAAGCTTTGGTCCAAGCTTGGATGGATAGTCCCGGCCACAGGGAAAATATTTTAAATGAAAAATATACAGAAATTGGGGTAGCTGTAATGAAAGGGAAATATGAAGGAAGAATTACTTGGATGGCGGTTCAGCATTTTGGTTTTCCGCTTTCTGCCTGCTCTGAACCCGATCAATCCTTAAAATCAGAAATTGATAAAAATCAGAACCAAGTCCATGAGTTAGAAAGTACTTTAGAAAATTTAAAGAGCGAGATTCAAAATATAAGACCTAGACAAAGAACAATTTATCTCCAAAAGATTGAGCAATACAATAATCTTGTTTCACAATACAATAATCTTATCAACGAGACAAAAATTTTAATTGATGAATATAATGCCGAGGTTAAAACCTTTAATATCTGCGCTAGTAACGTATAGCCCATTTAGTTTGACATTGTTGTTGTATATGTTATAATATTTATAAGAGGGTGATTATTAAAACAAAGCTATGGTTCAAATTTCCGGAGAAAATTTAAGCAGAATAAGAAGGGTAGAACGCGAAATTAACAGAAAACTGTTCTTTATTTGTGCTGTTGTCACTGTAGTCGCTATGCTTATGACCTTAATTGAGTTTTTTGGCCGCGGCGAATTTCCCTCTTCCAGAATAAATTTATTTTATATGGGTGTATTATTTTTATATTCTATTCATAAAGAAATGATAAGATGGTTGGAAGAAAAAACAGAGGATAGGCAGGGAGAATATTTTTTATACTCTTGGATTGGGTTGACGGTTCTCCTCTATACAATTAACTTTTTAACAAAAGATTATTTTTGCTACACTACAAATGGCGGTCCTGCCGAATGTATAAGAGAGGCCTCTGTAATAACTATAGAAGTCGCCATAGTTTTCTTATTCACTAGACTCTCAAAAGTGTTAAAAGTTGTGATAGAAAGAAGGTAACGAAAAAAGCCCCCGAGGGGGCTTTTTTGTTAATACCTTTCGTAATTTTTAAGGATTTTTGCTAACATAAAAGATAATAAAATTATGAGGATCCATTTTATTGGTATTGGCGGGATTGGGGTATCGGCGTTAGCGAGGTATTTCTTAAAAAAGGGACATCGGGTTACTGGTTCTGATTTAGCATCTTCAGAGATCACCGATGCCTTAAAAAAACTCGGAGCTAAAATTTTCATCGGTCCGCACAATCCTAGAAACATAAAAAAAGGAATTGGACTGGTAATTTATAGTCCGGCCGTAAAGACCAATAACCCAGAATTTAAAAAAGCAAAAAAGTTACAAGCCTTGGATTACAAGTTACAAGTTAAGAGTTACCCAGAGGCTCTCGGTGAATTAACGAAAAATCATTTTACTATTGCAGTTTCGGGTACTCACGGTAAAAGCACGACTACTTCAATGCTGGGTCTTTTATTAGTAAAAGCTGGCCTCGATCCAACCGTAATTGTCGGCACAAAAGTCAGAGAATTCGGCGATAGTAATTGTAGGATGGGTAAATCTCAATATTTGGTCATTGAAGCCGATGAGCATAAGGCATCGTTCCTAAATTATTGGCCCAAAATCATTGTTTTAAACAATATAGAAGCGGATCACTTGGACTATTATAAAAATCTCGGCAACATCTTAAAAACTTTTAAAAAATATTTAACGCATTTGGAAAAGGACGGCATTTTAGTAGCGAATAAAGATGATAAAAATGTTTATCAATTAGCAAAAAATAGGGGAGGGAAGACAATATTTTATTCTTTAAGACAAAAAGAGGCGAAAATATTAAAAAAAATTATGAGAATTCCGGGAGAACACAATGTTTCCAATGCCTTAGCGGTTTTAGCCGTAACCAGAATTCTAAAAACTCCCGATAAAATATCATTTAAAGCGCTTTCAAGCTATAAGGGTAGCTGGCGTCGTTTTGACGTAACTAAAATTCTACACCCTAAACCCTACACCCTCATCAATGATTACGGGCACCATCCGACGGAAATTAAGGTTACTTTAAAGGCCTGCCGGGAGAAATATCCAAATAAAAAAATTTGGTGCGTTTTTCAACCGCATCAGTATCAGAGAACTTATTATTTATTCAAAGATTTTGTAAAAGTCTTTAAGAAAGCTCCGATTGATGAGATTATTATTACCGATATTTATGATGTTGCTGGTAGAGAAACGCCAGAAATAAAAAATAAGGTTTCGGCAGAAAAATTAGTTAAGGCTATTAATAGAAAAAATGTAATTTATCTTCAAAAAGAAAAAATCATTGATTTTTTAAAGGAAAATTTAAATAGAGGAGAAGTATTAATTATAATGGGAGCCGGAGATATTTATAATTTAAATTACGATCTAAAATAAAATTACTTGAAGATAGACTTAAAGAGATTCACTATAGTTTCATTTTCAATTAAGATTCCTTCTGGCTTTTTTGAGGGGAAATAAATTGCTTTATCAAAAATAATCAGGCTTCCAGAAACTCTATTGGTGTTAATTTCAGCAACTTTAATTTTACCCAGCCTTTTTTTAATTTCCTGTAAAATTATTTTTAATTTACTTTTTCCAATCGGATTAATCTTTTGGTTAACAACTATTATTTCTGGTACAGAACTAAAGGAAAAAATTTCTTCCAAAACCGCCAAACCCTCTTTTTCTTTGTATGATTTAATTTCGCCCTTTTCTTTTGAGTATTTGGACCCCAAAGCCGAAATAATTCTTATAAATTCTCTTTCTTTCTCTTCTATTTCTCTTTTTCTGGTTCTTAAAATTCCCAAGATACTTTCTGGCGCTTGGGCTGAAAAATATCTTTTTTTGCCTTCTTTTGATTCAATAAATAATCCCTTTCCCTCCAATTTTTTAATGATTTCATAAGCTGTAGGTCTTGTCAGATCTGCTTTTTTAGCAATATTCTGGACTGAATTTGGCCCCAAATCTAAACCCGCCAGATAAATTCTGACCTCCTTTTCGTTTAAACCTAATTTTCTTAGTTCTAATTCAATAGGCAGATTATTCATATTCTATCTAATAATTACTCTTTTATACTGTTTTTTGCCTTTCCGCAAAAGTAAAGAATTATTTTTGAAAGAGTCAGCTTTGATAATGAGATTTATTGATTCAATTTTTTTATCGTTAATATAAACGCCGCCTTGTTTAATTAAACGCGCACCCTCGCTTTTTGAAGGGGCTAATTTTATTTCCAAAAGCAAATCTAATATTGGAATTCCCTTGGTAACCTCTGCGTTACTTAAAATTGTAGTAGGAAGAGATGCTAAATCTTCGCCTCCTTTGGCGAAAACAGCTTTTGAAGAAGCTCTCGCTTTTTCTGCCTCTTTTTCTCCATGAGCTATTTTCGTAATCTCAAAAGCAAGTATCTCTTTTACTTTTCTTAATTCGGCTCCGGTCAGTTTTGCCAGCTCGTTAATTTTTTCCATCGGCAAAAAAGTGAATATTTTCAAAAAGCGAATTACATCATTATCCTCTGTATTAATCCAGAATTGATAGAATTGGTAGGGAGAAAACTTTTTAGCATCCAGCCAGACGGCGCCGGCTTCGGTTTTTCCCATTTTTGTTCCGTCTGAAGTGGTGAGTAGGGGAATGGTTAGTCCGTACGCTGTTTTTCCCGTTTTTTGGCGGATCAATCCTACGCCGGCTAAAATATTTCCCCATTGGTCGCCGCCGCCGATTTGCAGCTGGCAGTTATAGTTTTCAAAGAGATGCAAAAAGTCATAGGCTTGCAGTAATTGGTAGTTAAATTCAATAAAAGACAATCCCGTTTCGCGCTCCATTCTTAATTTATATCCTTCGTGTTTTATCATTTCGTTTACCCTGAAATATTTCCCGATATCTCTTAAAAAATCAATGTATTTTAGATTTGAAAGCCAGTCGGCGTTATCCAAAAGCATTCCTTTGCCTTTTTCAAAAGATAAAAATCGCTTAAACTGTACGAGTAATTTTTCACTATTTTTCTTTATTTCTTCAAGAGAAATTATCCTGCGCATTTCTGTTTTTCCGCTGGGGTCTCCGATTAAAGTCGTCCCCCCGCCAATAAGAGCAATTGGAACATGTCCAGCTTTTTGCAGATGAGCCATTATCATAATGGGAATCAAGTGGCCGACGTGCAAACTATCAGCAGTGGCGTCAAAACCAATATAAAAAACAACTTTTGAGGCGGATAGAAGTTTTTTTAATTCTTGTTCATCCGAACACTGCTCCACAAACCCGCGTTCTTTTAGATTCTCTAAAATATCCATTTTATAATTTATTATATATTATTATAATTTATTTATCTATTATTATATTATAATACCTAAAGCCGTCGTCCGGCGCAAGTGGATTTTGCCGGGAATTTTTAAGATCAAATAGGCGCCTTGACATTTCAAGGTCAATCTGCTTAAGTGTAGTTAAGCAAAAACTAATCTAGTACTTTTGAAGTTTAATTTGTATAAAGGGAGGGGAAATGTTAAAGGTAGACAAAGTGTTTAAAAATAAGCATGCTGCTCGTCCCGTCTTGCCTATTCCAGGAATGTTTTCCGTAAAAGAAACAATTAAAATGTTTGACAGGCCAGGGAAGCTAACTGTTATTCTGGACCCAATCTTTGATATTCCGCATATCTGTCTTAAATCAGAAGAGAAATACTTTGCAAGAAAAAGAAAGGCGGTATTAGATTTATTGAAAAAGAAAGGGATAACGAGAAAGAGTGTATGTAATCTTCCCCACGATCAGCAGATAGAGCTGCAAAAAGAAATCAAAAAAATAAGAGAAGAGGAATAAGATCCAATAAAAAACGCTCTCACAAGGGGCGTTTTTTAACATGTTTGACATTTTAAGATTGATTTATTAGAGTATAATTATAATATAAAAAATATAATAATTATATGAAAATTAAGACTTTCGGAGATAAAAGAATTATAATAAGAGAGTTTTTAAAGCGAGATTTGCAAAATGTTAAAACCTTTCAGGATTTTATTAATTCTGTAGTTAAAGAAGATGTACAGATTGTTGTTAATAAAAGATTTTCATTGAGAGAAGAAAAAAAATGGTTAAATTCCCAACTCGGCGAGGTTCGGAACGGTAAAAAAGTTTTTCTAGCGGCAGAAGATAAAAATAATAATAAAATTGTTGGGATAATTTGTATTAGTTTAGGCATAGGTAGGCAAAGTCATATCGGGAATCTCGAAATTTGCATCAGAGACGGTTATCGTGGCATTGGTTTAGGTAAATATTTAATGAAAGAAATAATAGGATTGGCCAAGAAAAAATTGGAACAAAAATTTATAAGATTAAGTGTCTTCTCTACTAATAAACCAGCTCTGGCTTTTTATAAAAAATTAGGTTTTAAAAAAGTAGCCAGAATTCCAAAACAGATTAATTATAAAGGAAAACTAGTTGACGAGATAATAATGACGAAATGAACAAATTTCCTCTTTATTATTTAACTTGGAATACTACTATTAGGTGTAATTTAAGATGTAAGCATTGTTATAACGAGGTTTTTTCGAAAAAAGATATTCTTAATGAATTATCTACCGAGGAAGGGATAGAAATGATTAATCAAGCAATACCTCTAGGCTTAAGAGCTATTTTATTTACAGGGGGAGAATCTCTTTTGCGTAAAGATCTCGTCGAATTAGTAAAATTAGCAAAAAGCAAAAGATTGCTAGTTTTTTTAGCCACGAACGGAACGCTGATTAATAATAATTTCACCAAAGATTTTAAAGGATTGATTGATAAAATTAACATAAGTTTAGATGCTGCATCAGCTAAAGTACACGATAAAATCAGAGGAGTAAAGGGTTCTTTTAATAAATCATTATCAGTGATAAAAGAACTTAAAAAATATTTTAATGTTTCTATAGTTTTTACTGCTCATTCCGATAATTTAAATGAACTACCATCGATAGCTAAAATAGCAAGGGAAAATGGCGTTTTACTCACGATAAAACGATATATTCCTGTCGGAAGAGGCTCCAAAAGTAACTTGACATTATCGCCATCAAGTTATAAGATTTTAGTAGATAGCGTAAATAGGCTTAAAGATATTCAGAAAGTTTCTTTTAGCGATCCTTTTCCTGCCTCTTTTGGTAAAAAAATAAATACATATGGCGGTTGTCTAGCAGGAATTAATTCTCTATCGATAGATTTTAATGGAAATGTATATATTTGCACAAAACTGAAACTACTATTAGGAAATATTAAAAAAGATTCGCTAAGTAAGATTTGGAATCATTCTAAAATCTTAAGACAATTAAGAAATAGAGAATTAAAAGGTAAATGCAAGAAGTGCGATAGAATACTTGTATGCGGTGGCTGTAGGGCAGCTGCATACGCAGCAACAGGCGATTTTTTAGCCGTCGATCCATTATGTTTTTACAAACAAAAGGTCGGTTGAATAATAAAACATATTATTTTAAAGATTAAAGTATGGAAAATGAAATTTTAACATTTGAAGAATTTCTGAAAACTTTTTGCGGGAGTGATTATTAATATAATAAGCCGGAAGAATTATTAAGTTTCATTTTTTAATAAGAGACTAGAAAAAGTGGCTAGATAGCCACTTTTTTGTCGGAAAGGGGATTGTAAAAAATAATATGGTCCCGAGAGAACGTACGTCCTCTCGGGACCATTGCGTTAGGGCAAAACAGGGGGGTTAAGTTATTTCCAATTTTGTCAATAACTACTTTACAAATCAAAAATGGGATTTTGGCTTTAAAATGGGCTAATTTTGGGGTTGTGGATAAATTTTGTCGGAAAGTATTGACAAAACTCTATGGAGTGATAATATAGAAATATGATTATATTGATATAAAGATGGGAAAACAAGGTTTAATTTCAAAAATTATAGGGATTCTAATATGTGCTGCGATGATCATTGTCATTCTTTGGCTATTGATTCGTTTTTAATAAGGTACCTTAAAAACTAGACGGAATGAAAAACAAAAAATATCAAATAGAACAAATAGGAAGGAAGGTAATTGAGATGAAAAGGGATATCAAAAGAGACGCACTCCTGGTGGGAGTACTGGTTCTGTGGGTATTGGGGATGGTGTTTGTGGTTTTACCCAAGGAAATTGTGAAGTATGCTATCGGAGGAATGGGGAGTAAAATGAAACCAAAACACGTCTAAATATGCCCAAACGAAGGAAATTTAGAGAAAGAAGGAGGAAAGGAAAATGGTTACGAAAACAAAGTTGACAGAGGAGGTCCTCCGGATAAAGGATCCAGTAGGTGTCGTGGCTCAGGAAAAGGTGTTTATCCAAAAAGAGATGGCTGAGGCTAACAGAGATGGTGTCGTTATCGCTTCTGGTGGAGGGAAGGATTCCTCGTTGGCAATTTGCTTTTCTGCTGCCGCCGTAGGGGCGGATAAAGTTTTAGTCCTATATTTACCTACCGAAGAGAGCAAGACAATACACGGAGAACATGCACGGTGGGTTGCCCAGTGGTTAGGTGTAAGATTGGAGACCATCGATATAACTCCAGTATTAAGAACCATGGGCGTGTGGGACATACTACCCGAAATGAATACGGGAATCTTTGAGGCAAAAGCCGAAGCAGAAAGAGAAATAGGCGGGGATGCGGTAATCTTCCGGGCCAGGTCAACGGGTCAAGATCTGGTGGGGAGAGGTAATGCATTTGCCGGAAGCCAACACCGATTAAGGGCTGTATACCTGTCAATGTTCGCTGACCTAGAAAATCGTTTAATGGTCGGCTGTGCGAATTATTCCGAGTTCCGTCTCGGAAGTTCAATTCTATTTGGGTGCGACGAATTGGCGGAAGTTATGCCGGTTCGGCCTTTTTACCGCACTCAAGTGATGCAGCTCTTGCGATCATTCGGTGTTCCTCGTGAAATAAGCGATAAGCTATCTGATCCTGACGTGATGCTCGGTGTCGAGTCTATTGACCAAATGTTCGGGCCGAGTTTGGAAAACGATTTAATATTGTACGGCCTGGACCATGGGTTTTCTCGTGAAGAACTCGAAGAGCAGTTTGGTAGTGATGCTGTGACTCGCGTCACCTCCTTAGTTAATGGAGCTGGTAAGTTTAAGCGGGGATTACCTCATATCCCCGTAATAAACTTCTAAAAAGTAGAGCTCTACGCTAGAAAGGGGCGGTACTCTGTTTGACCGCCCCTTTGTTTTAATAATTTGACCATCTATGAATATTTACGATATAATTAATAAAATAAGTATGGAATCTTTTTTAACGAGGAGATTTTATATAATTCTTTCAATTACTTTTAGTGCTTTTGCTTATATCTTTTTTATATTTTCAGCATATAAGAAATGGATAGCTTTACCAGAAAATATTATTTTTAAATTTATCGTACTCTTTTCTGTTCCATTAGTATTTATCCTATTATATTTCACTTCTTTTAAAAAAATATTTCCTCAAAGATTGGGAGATTGCCTACAATCTATTTTATCAATATTAATTATTAGTGTTGCCAATTCTTTTTTCGAAGGAAGAATTGGAATAAATGGTCCATTTTTCGGAGCGTTTATTTTATTAATCACTTTTTACATTTTCTTATTAGATTATTTTCTTCCTCTTTTTATAGGTGGAGTAATAGTTTTATTTTTACTTATAGAATTTTTCTTAGTTGGGACGATTAATTCTCTTTCAGCCTCTGACCTCATTTTTGAAATAATTTCCGTCCTTTCTGTCGCATTCGTTACAGCTAATTTAATAAGAAGGATGATAATTGAGCGAAAAACTAAAGAGCAACTTCAGATTGCTTATTTAGACTTGCAGAGGCTGGATAGGGCGAAGTCGGAGTTCGTTTCTATTGCTTCGCATCAGTTGAGGACGCCATTGACCGCAATTAAAGGTTATATTTCAATGATACTTGAGGGAACATACGGAAAAGTGCCGGAAAAATCCGTAAGGCCATTGGAAAATGTTTCCCAGAGCAATGAAAGACTGATAAAATTAGTTAATGATTTATTAAATGTTTCAAGGATTGAGGCGGGCAAATTGGAAATGAATTATGAAAAAGTGACTATTGATGAAATTGTAAAAAGCGTATTTGAGGAATTAAAGAATGAGGCCGGAAAGAAAAAACTTTATTTGAAACTGGAGGAATCCAAAGAAGCATTGCCAAAAATTTTCGTTGATAAAGATAAATTCAGACAGGTTATTTTGAACTTATTTGATAATGCGATAAGATATACGGAGAAAGGAGGAATTACAGTAAAACTTAAAGCTCAAAGCGAAAAGCTCAAAATTGAAATATCTGATACTGGAGAGGGGATGAATGAGGAAGAAATAGAAAAGATGTTTACAAGTTTTTCCCGAGGAACGGCCGGCACAAAGCTTTATACTGAAGGGGCAGGGCTCGGGCTCTATGTCGCTAAAAAATTCGTTGAGATGCATCAGGGAAAAATCTGGGCAGAGAGCGTGGGAAAGGGGAAAGGCACAACGTTTTATATAGAATTACCAATTAAATAAATTAAACTTTTATGAGTAAAAAAATTTTGTTAGTCGAAGATGAGAAAATTTTAGTGGAGATGTATAAAAGCAAGCTGGAGCAAGCGGGGTTTGAAGTGTTTTTGGCGCCCGACGCTGAAGAGGGTTTTGTAGCGGCAAAAAAAGAAAAGCCGGATTTAGTAATGCTTGATATTTTATTGCCAAAAGGAAATGGGCTTTCTTTTTTGGAAAAATTAAGAGAAGATCCAGAGATTAAAAATACTATAGTTGTGGCTTTCTCAAATTACGACGGTGTTGAAACAAAAAAGAAGGCCTTTGAATTGGGCGTAGAAGATTATCTGATTAAAACCAATTACACCCCGCAGGAACTTATTGAGAAGATTAAAGAATATTTAAAATAATATCTCTATTTTTATCTCAAAAATGAGATTAGCCGAGTCGGAAGCCGACTCGGCTAATATTTGTTGGTATTAACTACCAATTTTTTATTTTTTCGAAGAGGGAAGGACTTGTCTCTTTGATTCCGATTCCTATTCCTACGATGGTAGCTATGGCGAAGATAAAGAGGCCAAATTGGGGTGACACCCAATCATAGTTATGTTGGATATTCGCAAACCAATAACCCACCGTGAGGAAAATACTAACAACACCAATGAGAATGTGGAGAATGCCTTTTACGCGACTTCCTCCTATAAAGGAGAAAACCGCATACAGCACTCCCGCTGCTATAAAGAGCCATCCTCCACTACCACTGTTCACTGCGGATATAGTTATTCTGCCGAATAAGATATTAACCGATGCCCACGGCAGAATGGCGCTTATAGCCATTACTATTCCACAGATCACAGGAATCCACGGAGACGACCATTTAATTCTTATTTCTTTCGTCTCATTAGTCATTTTTTTCACCTCCTTTCCGCTGAAATTTTCCATATAATATTGTTAAATAAGCAGATTGATCTAAAATAATAATAACAATTATTTTTTAAAAGTCAACTAAAAATATGTTCAATATCTCAAAAATCAAAAACTTTTTAAGAGGTAAATATTGGTTATGGGGAATTTTGTTCGGGCTCTTTTTAGATCTGGTAATCGCTATTATCTTTTCTGCTCCGTATGTTTTTTTGCATCTCTATAATTTTCTTTTCCTTATTTTTAGCGGGATAATGTTTGAAATATTTTTTAGGATTCTTAATTGGTTGCAAAAAATTAATTCTGTTCCATTTATAAGGGTTATACCGCTTATTCTATTAATTTTACTTTCTTTTATTTATGGCGTTGGTGCTTATTTTGGATTGACGATATCACTATATCTATTGGAATAAAGAATTACTAAGTTAAAAATAGGATGGGCGCTCTATAGAGAAGAGAGCGCCCATTTACGTTTTTATAATCAAGTTACTATCTTAGCGGATCTATCCACGCCCGATGAACAATCGGTCCTTCCGGACCACTTATTATTTTTGCATTAAAAAGCTGATTCGGTTCCGCTAACCATTCGCCCCAGCCGCCCTTAAAAGTAAGCCATGGCACTTGTTCTTTTGCTGCTACTACTTCGGAAAGTTCTGGTAGCATAACAAGTTGGTATAGCTTTACCCTGTCTTTAAAGGATTTCTGGTAGGCTTGGACTATGTCAGTATTCTGAAAGATCAATATGTTGCCTTCACTACTCGTTTCATCGAGGAATTCGCTTCCCGATATCCAGTTGACGACGTTGGGATAGTTAGCGTGAGAGCCCTTCGCAACATACACTGATGGATGGTTTTGGACAGCAAAGACTTGTGTCCAGTTTAGAGCTTCTTTATCGGTGTGTTTTGAGTAAGTAATTGATTCTGGTGCTCCGGATACTAGAATACTTCCATAATCCGTGCCGTCAAACACCAGCTGGATCGCCTCCCAGTCTCCCTCGTGATTGTTGATTGGCCCATCATTAAAGAAATAGAAGAGCCAATACTGAATCACGGTTTTCCCCTCAATTATGGTCACGCGTGCGTAAACTGTAGTTAGGTAATTATCCTTTATCTCATTGTATCTCTTTGCGTAACCATCCGCGCCGCTTCCTAGAATCTGCCAAAGATCCAAATAATAGTTTTCAGAATTCGGCAGATTGTAAAGATAGGTGGCAGTGAGAGGGGAAACAGCGATTGCTTTTGTCATTTCCGGTTTTCTTCTTAGATCAGAGTTCTCAATCATTATCCGCACATCTTTCGGTTCGTAAACTTCCTCTGGGTGCAGATATAGAATGGGTGAGAACTTCTCGGCAAGCTGCTGCTCCAAGACTAAAATCGGACCTTCCGGAACTATTTTCTTTGGAGTAGAGCCCCATGAAGGACTCCAGTTTTCAACTCCATTACCGCCATAAGTTAATCTTGTCACGGCACTGCCATCGAGATTCATTATATAGATATCTCTATTCTCAATGCCCAATATTAACCCAACGAAATCTCCTTTTACAAAAGCAATTTTGCTTTCGTCGGGCGAAAAACAAGGTTCACCACCAACAGAGTAGATACGCTTAAAGTCTGTCTTGTCAATGTTTTCCAGGCATACCCCGCTATAAAAGTCGTCATTAAAGAGTATTTTTTTATTATCTTTTGACCAGCTGGGATTTTCATAATGGCTGGAAGTTTGAGGTGGCGACTCAAAGCTATAATATTTTCCGATAAATCTGGAAGGATTAGTCCCATCGGAATTCATAATGTAAATAACCGGAGGATGTCCACCTCGATTATCTTCTACAGAGAAGGCAATCTTCTTTCCATCTGGCGAGACAGCAGGTTGATTATTGTTGTATTCTCTCAGCGGGTAATCAGTTGAAACTTCTGTCGGGTTAATTAATTGCCTTTGTCCGCCTCCGTCAGCATTCATTATAAAGATTTCATCTTCCCAGTTTGCTTGAGTGTCGAAGATATAATCGTGCGTTTTCACTTTTTCGCTGAAAACAATCCTTGAATTTTCCGGGAACCAAGCAGGATCCTTGTCATCAACATTGTTAAAGGTCAATTGGACCAAGTTAGTACCGTCTACATTTATAATATAGATCTCGGCGTCACCGTCACGATTGGAAACAAAAGCAATCTTCGTGCCGTCTGGCGAGATTGCGGGATCCCAATCATCTGCGGGATTTTTTGTTAGATTAATCTGGTTTTTTCCGTCAACATCCATCAAGTAGATTTCTTCGTTGCCATCTCGATTGGATACAAAGGCAATTTTAGTCCCGGGCAGAGAATTGGATATTAACAATGGTGTTATTAGGGGCGTTGGAGTCGGTAGAATCTGAAACGGTGTTGGAGTGATTATTATTGGCGGTATAAACGGAAATGGCGTCGGCGTTGATGTCGGCAAGAATTGCTCTACATGACTAGTTTTTTCTCCGCAGGCGGTTAGTACGACGCTTAGCAGGATTACGAGTGCGGCCAGGACAAACAGGATTTTCTTCATTTTCTTTTACCTTCCCTTCTTTCAATTTTGCAACTCGTCTTTAGATTTTAAGTTGCTGTTTTTATTTATAGCGAAATATAATAAATTTGTAAACCCTGTGTAAACCCCCACACCAAAACTGATGTGGGGGTAAACTTGCTCAATAAAATTTTATAAGCTATAATGTTCTAAAATATATGCAAAGAATCTTAACCACGGAAACGCCAAAACATACTAACGAAAATGTAAAGGTTTGCGGGTGGGTTGACTCTCGTAGAGATCACGGGAAGATTGTCTTTATTGATTTAAGAGACAGAAGCGGTTTACTGCAAATAGTTTTCACCCCGCACCAAAGCGAGCTTGGTACGGGGCAGGCTCCGCAAAATAATCTTTATGATTTAGCTCAGGAATTGAGGCCCGAATGGGTAATTTCGGTTGAGGGAAAAATTGTAGACAGGCCTCCAACTATGGTGAATCCTAAAATTGAAACAGGAAAAGTTGAATTACAGGCGGAAAGTTTGGAAGTTTTTAGTAAGGCGAAAACTTTGCCGTTTGAGATTTCCGGAAAAAAAGAAGAAGTCAATGAAGAGATTAGAATGAAATACCGCTATTTGGATCTTCGCCGGCAGAAAATGAAAAACAATTTAGTTTTAAGGCAGAAAGTTATTAATTTTATAAGAGATTTTTTGCCTAAAGAAGGATTTATTGAAGTCGAAACTCCAATTTTGACAAAATCAACTCCGGAGGGTGCAAGAGATTATATTGTGCCTTCAAGAAATCAACCGGGAAAATTTTATGCCCTACCCCAAAGCCCGCAGCAATACAAACAACTTTTGATGGTCGCGGGACTTGAAAGATATTTCCAAATTGCTAGATGTTTCCGCGATGAAGACCCAAGAGGGGACAGGCAACCGGAATTTACCCAATTAGACTTGGAAATGTCTTTTATTGACCAAAATGACATTTTGGAATTAACAGAAAAATTGTATATTGGAATAGTTAAAACTTTAGTACCCGAAAAAAGAATTTCACAGATTCCGTTCCCAAGAATTACTTACAAAGACGCGATGGAAAAATATAAGTCAGATAAGCCGGATTTAAGAAGAAACAAATCAAATCCCGACGAATTAGCATTTGCTTTTATTGTTGATTTTCCAATGTTTGAATGGAAAAAAGAGGAAAAAAGGTGGGACGCTGTTCATCATCCTTTCACGAGACCACAAACTGAAAACATAGCAGAAATTAAAAAGAATCCGGAGAAAATTCTGGCTTGCCAATATGATTTTGTATTAAATGGTTATGAAATTGGCGGAGGGAGCTTGAGAACTTATAAACCCGAGGTTTTGGAAACGGTTTTTGAAGTTATGGGTCACGAGAAACAGGACATTCGCCAAAAATTCGGTCACTTATTGGAAGCATTTGAATATGGCGTCCCGCCACACGGTGGCATCGCGCCAGGCATAGACAGATTTTTAATGATTTTAGCTAATGAACCATCAATTCGCGAAGTAATCGCCTTTCCAAAAACGGGAGATGGTAGAGATTTGATGATGGGCGCCCCGAGCGCGGTTGAAGAGAACCAGTTAAAAGAATTGAAAATAAAAATAGAAGAATCAAAATCCCGGAGGAGAACTAAAAAATGAAAAGAAATATTACTCTTTTATTAGTTGCTTTATTTTTGAGTTTGCCATTTTGGTGGGGAGTAAATTTGGCCCAAAAAAAATTTGAGGGCCTTTTGGTTGCTCAAATTTCCCAGCCCATAGAAGAAATTAGTAAATCGTTAGTTATACCAGAAATATCAAAAACTCAAAAGCCGCAGTTGGACATTCAGGCAAAAGCAGTAATATCTTTAAAAGTTGAGGGGGGAAACGAAAAAAATCTTTTCCAAAAAGATGCTGACCAAATTCTGCCAATAGCCTCTTTAACTAAATTAATGACGGCAGTAGTCGTTCTTGATGACCCTGAAGATTATAACTTTGATAAAATTGTTAATATATCCAAAAGGTCCGTAGATCAAGACGAGAATCTCGGAAATTTATCAATCGGAGAAAAAATTTCCGTTAAAAATCTTCTTTATACAATGTTAATTGAATCAAGCAACGACGCCGCTTTCGCGCTTTCTGAGGTAATTGGAGAGGAAAATTTTATAGCGAAAATGAATCAAAAATCCATAGACTTGGGGTTAGCGGATACATTTTTTATAAACCCTACCGGTTTAGATATCGATGATTTGGATGATAACGAAACTTATTTTAATTTTTCAACCGTAAGAGATTTGGCAAAATTCTCTGAGTACATCTTAAATAAATACCCTCAAATTTGGGAAATTTCTTCCAAGATGTCTTATGAAATCTTGGATTCCGCGGGACAATTCCATCATTTAGCAGTGAATAAAAACGGATTTCTAAATTTATCCCCTAATTTTGCAACAATCGGTTGGAAAACCGGTTATACGGATACGGCTGGCGGATGTGTGGTTGTAATCTTAAAGAATAATGAGGGAAAAATTTTAATTAATGTCATTTTGGGCGCTGCTTCTGCAGATGCTCGCGTAGAAGAAATGAAAAAATTAGTTAACTGGTTAGAATTATGACGCTTCTTACCTTTAATGTAATCAGGATATTTGTTATATCGGCGATAGCAGCCGTTATCGCTTTTATATTAGCGCCATTTTTTATTAAATTTTTAAATAAAATTCAATTTTGGAAAAAAGAAGCCAGAACTAAAACTATTACCGGCGAAGAAGCTGAAATTTTCCACTCCCTGCATAAAGAAAGAGAAGTTTCAATTCCGCGGGGTGGGGGATTAATAGTTTGGATTTCGGTGTTCATAGTTATCCTTATATTTCTTGGGTTATCTTATATTACTAATCCCTGGTGGCTTAAAAAATTTAACTTTTTATCCCGTTCAGAAACTTGGTTGCCTCTTTTTACCTTAATTGCGGCTTCCATAGTTGGATTAATAGATGATGCTCTCACGGTTCGCGGAAAAGGAAAATATATCGGCGGGGGAATGGGATTTCTAAGAAGATTAATCATCGTTGGCTTAATCGGTTTGGTGGGGGGATTATGGTTTTATTTTAAGCTTGACTGGACTACTATTCATATCCCTTTAATTTTTAATTTCCCAGAAGGAATTGATATTAATATCGGGCTTTTATATATTCCTCTTTTTGTTTTGGTGATGATAGCTTCCTGGTCGGGGGGAGTAATTGATGGCATTGACGGTTTGTCGGGAGGTGTATTTAGCTCAATTTTCGTTGCCTTTTCTATTATCGCTTTTTCTCAAGGTCACGCAGCTTTGGCTACTTTTTGCGCCGCAATTGTCGGGACTTTGTTTGCCTTTCTATGGTTTAATATTCCGCCTGCAAAATTTTATATGGGAGAAACTGGAATTTTAGGTTTAACTTCTACTATGGCAGTAGTTGCTTTTTTGACTAATTCTATAATTGTTTTGCCGATTATAGCCGGCCTTTTGGTTATAGAAGTTGGCTCAATAGTTTTACAATTGCTTTCTAAAAAATTCCGTCACAAAAAAATCTGGCTTTCCACGCCAATTCATCATCATTTTGAAGCCAAGGGTTGGCGTCCAGAGCAGGTAACGATGCGTTTTTGGATAATCGGCGCAACATTAGCAATAATTGGGGTGGCAGTAAGATTGCTTGGATAAATTTGACAAAAATTTAATTATATCCTATAATATAAATATAGGAGGAAGAGAATGAAAAAAATAGGAAGATTGGCAATGAAGGCATTACCGTTTGCGATTGGTGTAGTGGCCGTAGGATTAGGGATATTCGGAGTGTTTCATTACACCAGGGTTGAGCAAGAGCTATCCACATCTCAAAACTTGCTTTTTTTGGCAAGTTGCTGGGGGTGGATAGGAGGTGTAATCTTTTTAGCCTTCTTGACGATATGGAAAATACCTTTATTTCGCCGATATTTTAAGGGCGAGACAGATTAAAGAATTATGGACCCGGTCTACGATATCGTCGAGGCCGGGTCGGATTTTTTTATTCGACCGGAAATTAAAATTTTGCTATATTAAAGGTATGAAAAAAGTTGATTTTTTTCGGAAAAAATATCCCAAATTCGTTTACGAAAGTTTTTCTTACAGAATCTCTGGGAAAAATTTGGAGATTCTTTTTGATTTTCGGATAGATCCAAGTATAAAATTCCGGCCGAAAATTATTATAGAAAATATTAACTCAAAAAATATCAAAAGAGGGGGGGAGAAGGTACTGAACAATTTCATTTTTCATTTTGGTTTAATGGAAATACCGAGTTATTGGAAGGCGACTTGCTCGCCGGAAATTGAAATTAGAGCCGGGTATTTAAATAAAGAGCAGATTAACTGGTGGAAAAAATTGATAATTAACGGTATGGGACAGTTTTTTTATGAAAATAAAATTGATTGGCGGAAAAAAGATTTTCTGGAAATAACATCAAAAAGCGAAAAAACTTACGAAAGATTTGATGGTAAATTAAAAAACAGGTATTTAGTGCCTTTTGCCGGAGGCAGAGATTCTATAGTTACGCTGGAAAGCTTAAAAAAATTAAAAAAAGAAATTACTTTATTTACAGTAAATCCGATAGAAAAAATCCAAAGAACTGTGAAGGTTTCAGGAATCAAAAAACAAATTATAGTTAAAAGAATTATTGATAAAAAACTTCTTGAGCTTAACAAACAAAGATTTCTTAATGGTCACACGCCATTTACTGCGATTTTGTCTTTTTTGAGTGTTTGTTGTGCGACATTTTTTGATTATAGAAATATTGCTTTTTCAAATGAAAAAAGTGCTGATGAGGGAAATATAAAGTATTTGGGGAAAATGATAAATCATCAGTGGGCGAAAAGTTCCGAATTTGAAAGAATGTTTAAAAAATACTGCCGGAAGTATTTAGCAAAAGAGGTAAACTATTTTAGCTATTTGAGAAAATACAGCGAATTGGAAATTTCTAAGATGCTTACAAAATATCCACAGTATTTTTCCGTATTTTCCAGCTGCAACGCCGGAATGAGGATAAATGCTTCGGGTTTATTGCGCGCTCAAAAAAGATGGTGCGGCAATTGTATAAAATGTTTATTTGTTTACGCAACTTTATATCCATATCTAAATAAAAAACAACTACTTAATATTTTCGGCAGAGACCTTTTTGAGAGTAGAGGATTATTGCCAGCAATGAAGGTTCTAATTGATAAAAAAACCATAAAACCCTTTGAATGTGTCGGCACCAAAAAAGAAAGCCGATTAGCTTTTGAATTAAGTCTCAAGAAAGCGAGAAAAGAAAAAGAGATTCCTTACCTATTGACTAAAATATAATAAATTAAATATAAAATGAAATTAAACGAATTAAAAGGTAAAAAAATATTGATTCTCGGTTTTGGGAAAGAGGGAATTGATACTCTTAAGTTTCTGAGAAAAATTTTCTCTAAGAAAATTATCGGCGTAGCCGATCAGAAACAATTTCCAATTTCCAATTTCCAATTTTCAAACGTCAAATGGTATTTGGGAAAGAATTACCTCGGGGCGCTGAAGGATTATGATGTTATAATTAAGTCGCCGGGAGTGCCAATTCATTTGCCAGAAATTGAAAAGGCTTTTAAACAAGGAAAAATAACTTCGCAAACCGAGATTTTCTTTAAAAACTGTCCGGGAAAGATCATAGGAATTACAGGGACAAAAGGAAAAAGCACGACAACGTCTTTGATTTATCAAATATTTAAAAAAAGCGGTTTTCAAGCGCATTTGGTAGGAAATATCGGCAAACCAGTTTTGTCTCTTTTGCTTTCAGCTGCACCAAAAGACATTTATGTATTTGAGTTATCTGCCCATCAATTATATAGCCTCAAAAAATCTCCTAATATTGCTGTTTTTTTAAACCTTTATCCTGAGCACCTGGATTATTATAAAGATTTTAAAGAATACGCCAAAACTAAAGCAAATATTGCGCTCCATCAGAAAAAAGATGATTATTTGGTTTTTAATTCGGGAGATAAAAATATTATGGAAATTGCCAAAAAATCAAAGGCCAAGAAAATTCCAATTAAAGGAGAATATTATTCATTAGACAAAGAAGCGGCGCGAGCAGTCGGGAGAATATTTAAAATTCCATCAGTAAAAATTGAAAAAGCAATAAAAGAATTTAAGCCATTACCTCATCGGTTAGAATTAGTCGGAACCTTCAAGGGAATAACTTTTTACAATGATGCCTTATCAACGATTCCGGAAACAGCTATATTTGCCATAGACGCTTTAGGGGATAGAGTCCAAACGATTATGCTTGGCGGTTATGATAGGAGAATTGATTTTAAGAATTTAGCAAAAAAAATATTGCAAAGCAAAATCAAAAATATAATTTTATTTCCGACCACCGGCGAAAAAATATGGAAAGAGATTCTTAAAATATCAAAGAATAGGGGATTACCAAGAAATTTTTTCGTTGATAATATGAAAGATGCCGTAAAGATAGCTTATCGATATACACAAAAAGGAAAAATCTGCCTGCTTTCTACTGCCTCTACAAGTTTTAGTATTTTTAGAGATTATAAAGAAAAAGGTAATTTGTTTAAAAAATACGTAAAAGAATTTTCAAGAATGAAATGAAAAAACATCCCGATTATATATTACTTGGCGCAGCCGCCGGTTTGTTAATTCTGGGGATTTTAATTTTAGCCAGCGTTTCATCTTCAATTTCTGAAGAGAAATTTGGAAATACTTATTATTTTTTAAATCATCAAATGCTTTTTGGCCTATTGCCTGGAGTTTTTTTAGCTTTTGTAGTTTTTAGAATTCCAATTGCATTTTTTAAAAAATGGGGCGTAGTTTTTCTTTTAATAAATCTGGTATTAATGGGAATGGTTTTTCTGCCATTGATTGGTTTGAGCACCGGCGGAGCCGCTCGATGGTTAAGATTAGGGCCATTTACTTTCCAGCCTTCAGAATTTTTGAAATTAACCTTTTTAATTTATTTATCTCTGTGGTTGGCTAATCGTATCCCGCAGCAACAAGGAAAATCAAGTTTAGAAAAAATAAAAAGGAATAAGGAACTCGGCCAAACTTTTATTGTTTTTCTAATAATTATTGGAATTGTTAGCTTGCTTTTAATACTTCAGCCGGACATTAGCACTCTGGGTATAATTGTTTTTTCCGCAACTTTAATGTATTTTCTTGCCAATACGCCTTTATGGCATATTCTTTTAATATTTTTATTTGGAATAGGCGGTTTATTTTCTATTATAAAAATCGCCCCCTACAGAGCTTCCCGAATTTTAGTTTTTCTTAATCCAAATATTGATCCGATGGGCATGGGCTATCAGATAAAGCAATCTTTGATTACTATTGGTTCTGGCGGCATTTTCGGTTTAGGTTTAGGATTGTCAGGTCAAAAATATGGTTTTTTGCCCCAATCAATGTCAGATTCAATATTCGCTGTTTTTTCTGAAGAAGCCGGTTTTGTAGGAGCATTAATTCTAATTTTATTTTTTTTATTATTTTTATGGCGAGGATTCAAAATTGCCCGCGAATCTCAAGATAAATTTTCACAACTGCTGGCAGGGGGAATAACTTCGTGGATTATTATTCAAGCTTTTGTTAATATTAGTTCAATGATAGGTATTTTACCTCTTTCCGGCATTCCCTTGCCCTTTATCAGTTATGGGGGTTCGGCATTGGTTATAGAATTGATTGGAGTGGGATTATTATTAAATATTTCAAGAAATATATAAATGAAAATACTTTTTGCTGGCGGCGGCACTGGCGGCCATATTTTTCCAATAATCGCCGTTGCCAGAGAATTAAGACGGATTTATCCGGCTATAAAAGATGGTGATTTAAAACCTTCAAAAAGAGGATTGGAATTTTTTTACATCGGTCCGAAAGATGATTTTGAAAAAATGTTTCTTTCCCAAGAGGGGATAAAGGTCAAAGAAATACTTGCAGGAAAAATAAGGAGGTATCTGGGTTTTAAGATTATTCTTCAAACGTTAATAGACCTTTTAATTAAGACGCCGATAGGATTTTTTAAGTCTTTTTTCTATGTTTTCTTTTTGAGCCCCGATTTAGTTTTCAGTAAAGGAGGTTTTGGTTCAGTTCCTTCGGTGCTCGCCGCCTGGCTTTTGCAGGTTCCAATTTTTTTGCACGAATCGGATATTACGCCAGGCTTAGCCAACAGATTCTTGAGCGTTTTTGCTTTAGAAATTTTTGTTTCTTTTTCTGCAACTGAATATTTTCCAGTTAAAAAAATGATTTTGGTCGGCAATCCAATAAGAAACGAACTCTTAGAGGGAACAGATGATATTGGTAAATTTTTATTCCAAACAACAGGCGAAAAACCTGTTGTGCTAATTTTGGGAGGTTCTCAGGGGGCTCGGAAGATAAATAATACAGTTTTAGAAATTTTACCCACTCTTTTAACCGATTTTGAAGTAATCCATCAAGTAGGAGATAAAAATTTTGAGCAGATTCAGCAAGAGACAAATGTTATGCTTGGAGAGGAACAAAAGAAATATTACCATTTAATCCCGTTCTTTAAAGAGGATAAATTGAAATATGCCTACGCAATTGCCAATTTTATTATCAGTAGGGCCGGCTCAGGAAGCATCTTTGAAGTTGCCGCTCTCGGCAAACCCTCCATTTTGATTCCTCTTCCTCACTCCGCTCAAGGTCATCAGGTAAAAAATGCTTATTCTTATACAAGAAATGGAGGCTGTTTAGTAATAGAGGAAGCTAATTTGACACCCCATTTCTTTTTGGAAAAATTAAAATATTTTTTCAGTCACCCTCAGGAATTAGAGAGAATGAAAAAAGCCGCCTTAGAATTTTCAAAGCCCATGGCGGCAAAAGTAATTGCTGGATATATCGCCAGCTATTTAACGAGATAAATTAATATGGCAGATGAATCAAATATAAAAGTTAGAACAAGGTTTGCGCCCTCGCCAACGGGATTCTTGCATATTGGAGGAGCAAGAACCGCTCTCTTTAATTATCTTTTTGCCAAATCCCAAAAAGGAAGTTTTATTCTTCGCATTGAGGATACCGATATTGAAAGATCAAAGCCAGAGTACGAAAAAGATATTATTGAATCTTTAAAATGGCTGGGAATTGAATGGAGTGAAGGACCTGATATTAGAGGACCATTTGGCCCATACCGCCAGTCAGAAAAAAAAGAGGTTTATGCGAAATATTTGGGAAAGCTTTTAAATGAAAAGAAGGCTTATTATTGTTTTTGTTCGGAAGAAGAATTAGAGGATCAGAGACAATATCAGCTTTCAATAGGGGAGCCCCCTCATTATAATGGTAAATGCGCTAATTTGGCTCCAGAAGAAATAGAAAAAAGATTATCTGAAGGAAAACCCTGCGTTATTAGGTTTAAGATGCCCATTGAAAAAGTGGCGTTTGAAGATTTAATTCGCGGCCATATAGAGTTTGATACTTCATTAATAGGAGATACGGTCTTAGCCAAAGACTTAAAGACTCCTTTGTATAATTTTACTGTTGTAATAGATGATTATGAAATGAAAATCAGCCATGTAATTAGAGGCGAAGAACATATTTCCAATACTCCAAAGCAAATTTTGATTCAAAAAGCTCTTGGAATACCTCAACCGAAATATGCCCACATTCCCATGATTTTAGCCGCTGATAGATCAAAATTATCAAAAAGGCATGGAGCTACGGGAGTTTTGGAATTTAAAAAAGATGGCTATTTACCAGAAGCGATAGTTAATTTTATTGCCTTTTTGGGATGGAATCCCGGAGATGAAAGAGAAATTTATTCGATGCCGTCTTTAATTAAAGAATTTTCGATAGAAAGGGTACAAAAAGGAGGAGCAGTTTTTAATATAAAAAGGTTGGACTTCTTGAATGGATTTTATATCAGGCAAAGATCTCTCGAAAGGCTAACAGAACTTTGCATTCTTTATTTGATAGAAAATAATTTGATCGCTCCGATTTTTGAACAAACTGAATTGATTCCCGGGGTTGCGCCAGGTCCTACCGGTGTGACCGATTACCAAATCATAGAAACAAAAGAGAAAATAAGCCTCGATATTTTAAAAAAAATAGTTTCCGCATATAAAGAAAGAATTAAAAAATTATCAGAAATCCCAGAGCTAACCAATTTTTTCTTTAAAAATAGATTAGAATATGATAAGAATTTATTAAGATGGAAAGAAATGCCAGATAAAGAAATTGAGGATTCTTTGGATAAATTAGAAAAAATATTGTCAAAAATAAAAGAGGGATATTTTGTTAAAGAAAATTTAGAAAATATTTTATTGGCAGAATCAGAAAAAATAGGGGATAGGGGAAAGCTTTTATGGCCGTTGAGAGTTGCTTTATCGGGAAAAGAAGCATCTGCCGGTCCGTTTGAGATTGCCGATATTTTAGGGAAAGAAAAAACATTAAAGAGAATCAAAGAAGCTAAAAAATTATTAAAAAAATGAAAAAAATAATAATATTGGCAATATTTATTGGATTACTTCTGCCATTTTTTTCCTTTGCTCAGCAGTCAGTTTCGCCTCCAGAAAACATAGATGAAGTAAAAGCAATGGGTCAGAAGGCAGGAACGACTATTAAGGAAGATTTACCAGGGGAGTTAGAAAATATTTTTAAGGAACAGGTTTTACCAGTTTGGGAAAAAATGTATAATTGGTCGGTATCAAATATCTGGTCAAAAATTGATAATTGGTTTCAGGTGATTTTTCAGCCATTATTAAAATCAGAAGTTGAGAAGAGAAAACCAGTTGTAAAAGAAGAGTTTCAAAAAGAAAAACAAGAATTAAAACAAGAGGCTCCCCAAGTCGGCCAGACTCTCTGGGAAAGATTCAAGGAATTGATAAAATAATTCAATTCCCTTGGCATTGTGCGACATTAAGTTAGGAGTGATAGTTATCAGGGTAGGGAATTCTGATAGCTTTTTTATTTTTCCACATTAGCCACTATTGACATAAAATAATGTTCAATCCTATAATAAAATTGACAGCGAGGTTGGCATGGCGTAACAATGAAGAATGAAGATCGAGGCCCATGAATGGACCCGAAGTAGTCGCAAGAAGCGACAGTTGTACGTAACCTCCCGGTCAAGAACGCATTGCCCGTGACACTCCGTTACCATCGTTCACCACTACACCGGCGCTCAACTCTACAAGCTAACCTTGCTGTCTAATGTTCCTTCCCAAAATAATTAACAAGCACAATGGGTCCCTAGACTATTTAGCTTGTTAGCAACTTTTAAGAGGAGGTCGTGCATCTGCATAGGCCTCCCTTTTCGTTTTATTAGTCATTTATCTATAGGGGAGGTACTTGACAGACTATTTCGAGATCGTTATTATGGATATAGATAATGTCGTACAATGTAGGTTAAGCGACGTTATATAGAGGGATTATTCAGGCCCCTCTCGAAACCCCCCTAAAAAGACCCTTTTCGGAGAATACACAGAATATAAGAAATGTAAGAAAATATATAAATAAATATAGAAAATAAATTATAGAAATATTTTATGAAAAAATCCGAAAAAAGTATTATTAAGCATATCCCCGACTTTCTGGATTATTGCGAGGTTGAAAAAGGCCTCTCCTTCAAAACCCAAGAAAACTATAGCCGTTACCTCCAGAAGTTCTTATTATGGCTAAAAAACACTAAAAAAGAGGCTTTTCTACCCCATGAGCTTACGGCAGACGATATTTGGGCTTATCGCTTATATTTAAGCCGTTTTCAGAACAAAAAGGGCCATCCGCTTAAGCGGGTCACTCAGACCTACTATCTTATCGCTCTAAGAGCCATTTTGAGCTATTTTACGGCTAAAGACATAGAATCACTACCTGCCGACAAAATACAGCTCCCAAAGGCAGCTACGGCCGAAAAAACGGTAAAATTCCTTAATTTAGAGCAAATTGAGAAGCTTTTATTGGCTCCGGATATTAAAGACATTTCCGGCTTAAGAGATAGGGCTATTTTAGAGTCCCTTTTCTCAACTGGTCTAAGAATAGCCGAATTAGTTGCCCTGAACCGTGAACAATTCGCTAATATAAGAGATAAAAAAGATCTGGAGCTTGGAATAATCGGCAAAGGCAACTATCCTCGGACAGTTTATTTTTCAGAAAGAGCTCTGAATTGGGTAAAAAAATATCTTGCAACCCGCGAAGACAAAAACAAAGCCCTGTTTATCCATTATAGGTCTCGGGAAGGTGTCGAAAGTCGTCTCACGGCCCGTTCTATTGAAAGGATTGTTAAAAAGTATGCTTTATTGTCCGGAGTGCCGTTTTTTACCACTCCCCATACCCTGCGTCACTCCTACGCGACTGATTTATTATCACAAGGTGTGGATCTTAGAACTATCCAGGAATTCCTCGGACACCGGAATATTGTTACAACTCAAATTTATACTCACGTAACAAATAAACGCTTGAGAGATGTTCATCGCCAATATCATTCACTTGGCAAAGATTTAAAATAATTTAAAAAAACAAGGGCTTCGAACGAAGCCCTTGTAAGTCCTTGAGATTAATTTACCGACTATTCTATTGAGACAACGGGAGAAGTTATCCAAAGCCTCTCAGAAATATCGCCACGATAAGTATTGAGACACATACTTTTACCGATTCGCAATAATAATATCGCTGCAGCATTAAATGGAAGTTCGTTATTTTCCCGGAGAACAGTTCTATATTGGAATTTATTACCTCTCATCGGTGCCCGCAGAATATAAGTTGAACCGCTTTCTGTTTTTACTTTTATTTCTTTGTCAGCAAACTCCTTAGGAACAAGCCTCCATAGAGTTCCTAAGGGTTTTACAACTCCCGTTTCGCCAAAGTCGGTATCTCTAGCTAACCAACAAGCGAAACAAAAATTTCCGACCTCTCCCTCTGGTACCAAATCGCCAAAATGGACAAAAGAACAGCCTTTCCTCCCGCAATCACTACAAATTAATTCCGGAAAATCACCCCTTTTTGTATCAGCCATCGCACCCCTCCTTTTTATTTTTCAAAGAAAATTTTTTACTATTTTTTTTATACCATTTATTAATAAAAAAATCAAGAAAACGACGGAGTTCTCTAACCCGTTGTTTTTAATTACCACAAATTAATGTCGCACAATAAGATATGGAACGGTGTTTATCTGGAAGGGTTAAGTTATTAAAATTACCCCAATAAACATTGAAATAATGGCTAGAATCTTTAGAGATATAATAGATTTGCTAAGTTCCTCTTTCAATATAGATGGGAAAAATATACTTAATAACACAGTAAATAATAAAACAAAGAATGGTTGAATAGAAAATAGGGCTTCAACTAAAGTAACATAGCCAATAGATATTGCTATTACGCTAAGTAAAGTACCGAAAATTGTTATTGTTTCACTTGCCGACACTGCGATGACAACTTTTTTACCGTACCGTCTTGTCATTTCTATTAACTCAGGGAGGTAAAAATAAAAAATGGGAATTGAGCCGATGAACATCCCCATGCCTTTATAGCTAAAAATTGTCCAGAAATCCGTTAAATTTAAAAGATGCTTTGTTAAAATCGCATTTACAGCATTAAACGCCGCCGCTAAAACCATCCACCAAAAAGCTTTTCCAAAACTTATTTTTAAAATATTTTTTGTTGAGATTAAAATTGCCCCAGCGACCAATAAAAATATTCCTAGATATTTTAAGGGAGTGAAAACCTCATTTAAAAATATGGTTGCTAAAATTAAAATAAATAATGGAGAAAGATAGAATAAGGGAATAATTCTTGATGCTTCTTCAATCTGGAGGGCTTTAAAGTAGAAAATATAAAGCAAGATGGTAATAATTCCCGTTAGAATTGCTAGAACAATATTAAAATATGAAAGATAGGAGAATCCCTGAAGGGAATAAACTATAATACTAGCTATTAACCAAATAATGCCGGTTACAACCATCGGAACCAAGGGTTTTCTAACCCATTTCGTTAGGACATATTTATCTATGAGATTTGAAATAGACCAAAATAGGGATGCTGAGATTGAAAGAATTACCCACATTTAAACATTATACCAAAAAACCGCCTGATTAGCGATTTTTTTGGTTTGTTGAAAAAATATTCGCAGAAATCACAAGGTAATCAAAGAGTGGCGAATCTTATCGAATTGGTTTATGAGAGCGGTTCGATCAAACTCCGAAACAGTACCTTCGGGATAATTTCCGATATTTGTAGAATGTATTAAATAACGTACGGCAATGCAGGGATTGGTTCCCGGAATCGCCCAAACATCCTCTTCATATCGGTTGCCAGCGGCTGCTCCAGTAGTTGACGCGAAAGAATATTCGCTGCCATTATCGGTTATGGTCTGGACATTGGCATTACCATCTAGAAAAAGACCCGCATTGCAATCTTGGGTCGCAGGAATGATTTCTACCGAAACGCCGGTATCGAAATTTGATAAATTGGTACCGGTAGCAAGGCTGGCTGGAATAGTAAATTTTACACCGCTGATATCTTTACCCGGGCCAAGCTCCTGATATTTATAGGAAGTATCTATCGAATAATCGGTCGGATAACGGATTGAAAAACCCACCGTACCGTCATGATAGAAATTCGGTAATCCTCCGGGATCGGGAGCTAAAACGATGCATCCTATATAGCTTTTTTCAACGTTGTTTTCCAGCACAAGCGCTCCGTTCCCCTTGCTCCAAAAAACGAATGATTCATCTTCACTAGCATAACGCGAGCCATCGGCTGAAATAGTTTGATGTAAAGTATAGGTTCTGCCATCGCTCAAGACAACTTTTACGCTCCCTGTGGGAACCGGCATCTCCCCCGGCTCTACCTGTACTTGCTCTCCTTTGTAGAAAGCGGCGTTTATTGTTTTATTGTCGTTACAGATATAATTAGCCTGAGCTATGGGAGTTGGCGACGGCGATGGCGAGGGCGACGGATTTTTGCCTATTTGACTAACGGCATACCATATTCCTATGGCCACAATAATAATGACTACTATCACAACAATAAATATAATATTTTTTTTCATATAATTTTTATATTAATTAATTATCTTTAATTTAGTATACTATAAAATCGTTGTTTTGGCGGTTTCCTCAACTTCAGGCTAAATTTTGATTATTAAACTATCTTCAAAAGGATCCATCTGTTCGGCAATAATATCGTATTTCATTCCGACTTTTTCTTTCTCATCTTTTATTCTGAACAAAATCTCTCCAATATAACTATTCCTAGTCTTAGGAAATGCGTGTAAAATTACTTCGTTTTCTGGTTTATCAAATTAGATTGCGGGCTTGCCACTGCGATGTCGGCTAATATCTTTTAATTTTACATTTTCTATTTTTAGCATATTTAAATTTTCAAATTGGGCGGTCAGAAGTATATTTTTTGCAAACAAATCGCCAGTATTATTAAGATAAAATTTTAGTGACAATTCTCCACTTGCAAGCTTTGATGGTTCTACATAGAGTCTAACCTTCGGCCTTTTTACAAAAATCTCATTAAAAATAAAATATAGGATAACGCCAGAAAGTATTGATTGAAAAATACCTGCTATTATAATTTCATTAAATTTTTCTTGAGAAAAACCAAGAAATATTCTTAAAATGGAAAGAATTATAGAAAAAATAATGGAAATAATAAAAAGTCCAATAAAAATGAAAAAATATTTTTTAACTTTAGAATTCATTTTTTCTCAACTTCGGACTAAATTTTGATTATTTTTAAATTTTTTCTAATTAAATTCTATTTTTCTTCCTAAAAAATATGTTCCTTTTTTACCGCTTTTGGTGGTAAATTTAACACCATATTTTGTTGCAATAATAAAAGGACCCTCACCAAAATCGCCTTCTTCCGTGGCAGTTCCAAATTTCTTTTGTTTTTCCCATAAATCATCAACGTCAATTATAACCAACTCTTTAAACATTGCACTTAATTTATATTCCAACATTATAGCAAAAGCGTGAGATATACAATTATTCTTGTTTTCTTGGTTATGAATGGGAACATTATAGGGGTTAGGTACTCTATATGATTCTGGAAGCTTTTTCATACTATTTTGGGGAATATTTTTAAAAATCTCACTTCGGGATAAATTTTGATTATTTATTTTTAAATCCAATCACCAAAGCAAAAATTCCTGAAAATACTATTGGTATTAGTATTATTCCCCATATTGAAAATCTAAAAATAATTATTAAGGGTTGCGTAGGAATTTTACCAATTAAACTAAGAAGTATAATCGGTATTATAAACGCACCAACACCAGCAAGGGTGAAAATATTTATAGTTTTTAAAGAAAAAAGGTTGCATTTATTTTTGAAAATTTCAAATAAAAAATAGATTGCAAAATAAATCGCGATCACCCCAGCATAGGCAATGGTAGACTCTCCGGATTTATCATTATTATAAATATCTGATAATTTAGACATTACCGTATAAAAAAATATAGCAACCAAAAGGATAAATCTAAATCGATCTTGGATTTCTTTTATCTCTTTTTGCATAACTTTCTTTTACTCTAGCTCCATTTTCGCCAAAATTCAAACAGAGAAGCCGTCCATCATAACGATGGACGGCTTTACGCGTTAATATAAAATCTATCACTTTTTACTGGGTCTACGTTTCGGTCTTTGTCTCCGCTCCCTCTGCTTCGGATTTTGCTTTCGCCTCCGCCTCTTCTAATTCTGCCTTCTTCGCTATAGCATTCTTCTGGGCATCGCTACCCGGTTCAGCAATGTCGGCAATAATACCCAATTCAGCAGGAGTTGCCGCCACATCAGACATTTTGAGAAGCAACAGCTCTTTTAAGCTGGGTGGCGCGACATCGTAGGATGCCTTGAAAGCATCGAAGGTGGCCGTGACGCCGAAGATAGCGCTCTTAAGAGCTCGTTCAAGCTTCTTGCTATCCGGAGGCATCTTTTCAATAATTCTCGCCATCTTTGCGAAATCATTCGCCACCAACCCTGCGGCCTTGAGGAGCACCTTCTCGGAAGGAAGTAGTTTATAAAGCTCCATTGTTTTTGGAAAGCTATTGGCAAAATCCAGGGCCTTGGCGATTATATCATCTGATGGCGCTACGCCGTAGAGCTCTACGCATTGCTCAGTGCTCCCCGCTGCCTTCGGGAGCTTGTTTAGTAGGACGTTCTTCAACCTTTCTTTGTCGGCAGGGGCGGCCGATAGAGCATTCATCAGCGACCTGAAGTCAACAAGCATTACCCGCAGTTTTTCGAGCGCGAGTTCGTGCAGTAATGAGCCGGGCTCGGTACCCATCGCAATGCACAACCAATCTTCGAAGAGCGTTGCCATCTCTTCGATTTCTCCGCCAAGCGCAGACTTAGCGCAGGCGACGGATGCATTATATTCCCGCAACATTTCCTCTAGGGCTTCTACCTTGTTCATGCTCACCTCTTTCATCTTTTTGCTTAGAGACCCAAAGTATTTAATTTTAAACTGATACCATAAGCATCACCTCCTTTTACTATCTTTGTTTTATAGGTTTTTTAATAAAAGTCAAGTGTCCCGCGAAACGGACGGGCACTTTATCCATTCGGCGCGACTCAGAACAGGCGCCTTTTTCCGCTAAATTTCAAATAGAAACCGCTCGGCTGGTTATTAACCAATCGAGCGGTTTTTTGCCTCAAATTTTCGCTTAGGACTTCCAAAGGAATTCTGGTAGGTTCAAGACGCCTGAATCTTTGGAAACCGCTGCCACGTAGTAACGCAGCGAACCTCCAAAATTATGGGCGTGAATTATTCTGAGTTCATTCCTTCCGGCTGCTACAACTAAAGCGAGAATACAAGAGTAGTTTGTCCAGAGGGATAAAATCGTGTTAATCCAGATTTCCTCCTGAAAATCAAATCCTTGCATCCCAAGCGAGATAAGCTCACGGACATCTGCCGGGCGCAGACCCATTTGATCGAGTCCTTCCCGAACGGCTTCGATCGTGGGTTGAAAGTTACCAATGTTCTCGTAGAGGTTCAAATCGATAATCTGAATTTCCACCAATGCTTTCCCTTTTCTATTCGGTGGGAAATTTTTGGGTATTAGGTCTAAAGCATCAACCTGATCGAACTTTTTCAGTAGCGCGGCTCTCTCCAGGGACATTTCGTAGTCCACCGGGGTAGCATACCGCCCTTTTAACAGATAAAGATCTTTTTTCTCCGGTCCCTTTTTGAGGCCGTAGCTGAGAAACTCCCTTAGTCTACCATTGCGCTCGATCAACATTTGAACGAATGTGGGGTCAAGGTCCCGAGGCAATGATCGAGTTACCGCAGCTGCAAACTCCGCGAACTGATCCGTACTGATCCCTGAGGCTGTACCACGTTTCATGGCTTTCCTCCTATTTTTTTTGCTGATTAGATTTGGGATTTCTCCCATCAGCAATGCTGTATATATTATACGCCCAAAATATATTTTTGTCAATCCCCTATTTCCGCTAAAATTCAAACCCCTATAATAAAATGTCGCACAAGATGCGTTAAGCGTCGTACAGTACAGATATTGTGTTGTAAAATTCTCTCAACGAATCCAGGGTAATTGTCTTTAAGTCCAAAACGCCTCGCCAAAATCAACGAAAAACTACCCGCGCTTTTAGAGCAGCGGGTAGTTAAAGATTGTTTTCGTTCTATTATTAACTATCAACCGGCAGGAACTGTGCATCGGGACGCTGATGCCGCAGATAAAAAGGGTACTTTGTGCGCGAAAACAAGCAAACTCTCTATCCCTTTTTTCATTTCAAAATGAAGCGACTCGACGTCATAGCCTAATGTTTCGGGCCTATTTCCTGGCTTGTCGAATAAGGCTGCTGGCAGAGAAATTGCAAGTTGAGGGTTCGACGATAACAATTTTCCTCCAAGGATATTGACGACGTCTTCATTCTTCTTGGCCTTAATTATTCCTACGACACCAAACCTATCTTTTTCCGCAGGTGGCACAGGCATGAGAACAACATAGTATGGCATGTTTCCCCCTTTCTTCATCAATTTTATTTTATTTCGAATCTATCCATATTAAATGGCTAAAAGCCATATTATAAAGAATACTAATAACTAAATAATAACACATTTATTTTATATTGTAAATATTTCCTTATGCGTTATGCGAAATGTCGTACAACATAGATTGTGGGACAAAAAACCGCCGAGGGGCGGTTTTTTGTTGTCTAATTTTACAGAGTGGATTCTTAAATGCGAGTTACGTTTGTCGCATTAGGTCCCTTCGGAGAATCGGCTTTTTCAAAAGATACTTTGTCTCCCACTTTGAGCTCTTCAAAGGTTACTCCTTTGACTTCATTCTTGTGAAAAAATAGATCTTTCTCTTCTCCTTCAATAATGATGAATCCAAACCCTTTGTCTGAGACAATAGTTTTAATTGTTCCTTCCATATTTATGGTAAATAAATTAATTCTTATATTTTAAGGTTTTATCCTAAAGTTTAGTTTCCCGAATAAACTCGACTAAATTTTTATTAGGCAACTATCTTACCTGCGTAATATTAGCATATAAGAAATAATAAGTCAATCAGTACGGCCGTTAATTATTGAGACACAAACAGGACTTTGGTTCCTCGCTCATAGATTGTGGGACTCTCTATTTTACAAAAATTCAAACAAAAAGCCCGCGGCCGGGCTCTTTTATTTTCCCTTATTTTATTTAAACAATTTTCTTTGACGGAAAGTTCTAGTAATTTCTTTAGCTGTTTTCTGACCGCTTTTAGTCAGAGAAAAGAAAGTTTTTGGGTCCCCTTTAATCAGCTTCCTTTGCCTCAAGGTCCTTAAGGAACGATCTAATTTTCGGGCATCCGGCCATTTAGGATATTTTGAGAAACTAAAAGCTTCGGGAGATAGAGTAAAACACTCTTTAACTAATCTTTCAAAATCACACTTTTCCATACCGGAAGTTACAGAATATATGGAAAATAAAATTATAAGGGATTTTTTCATTTTCTTCTTTCACTTTACCCCTATTTTTACAAAAATTCAAACAAAAAGCCCGCGGCGTGCCGCGGGCTTTTTTACACGTCTTTTTATTTCTGAGCGAAGTGAAGAAACAAGGTTCTCGCGAAGCGAGGTTTTTATTTATGCTCTTCTTTTTGCTCTTTGCCTAATCGTTCAAAAGCCCGTAAAATTTCCAAGGGTACGGCGAAAATAATCTTACTTGCCTTATCGGAACTTACATCGTTGATTGCCTGAAGGGTCCTTATATGCAGTCCTCCCGTGACTGCCGAAAGAATTTCGGCGGCTTTTGCCGTATTGCTGGCAGCGATAACTTCTCCTTCGGCTCTGATAATTATTGCTCTTTTTTCTCTTTCTGCTTCCGCCTGCTTGCCGATGACTCTTTTCATTTCTTCCGGAAGAGTTATGTCTTTTAATTCCACGCTGATAACCTGAATTCCCCAGGGATCGGCGGCCTTTTCAATGATGTCTCTGATATTCCCTGAAACCTTGTCCCTTTGGGAAAGAAGTCCATCCAAATCAACCTGGCCGACGACATTTCTCATCGTTGTCTGGGCTAACTGGGAAATGGCATAATAAAAATCTTCCACTTCCAGAAACGCTTTGTCTGCTTCCTTGACTTTGTAATAAATTACGGCGTTGACGCTGACCGAGATGTTATCTTTGGTAATTGCTTCCTGGTTGGGCACATCCACAGCTTTCACCCTCAGGTCCACTTTTTTGTAAAACTGGATGATCGGCCAGACCAGTCTCCATCCGGGCATCATTATTCCTGAATATTTTCCCAGAATAAATCTAAGTCCTCTTTCATACTGATTAACCTGCTTGATGGAAATTAAAATAATAACTATAAATATTCCTAAAATTACGTAAATGATTGTCATATTTTTTAGTGATTAATTATTAATATTTAGACCTTTTTATATCCTCTCTTCTTCACAATAACATTATTTTGTGAAAATTCAAATACCTCATTCCTCATTCGTTAATGTCGGTACACTCATTTTTTTTGAAGGGTTCTAACTTCCCATCCATAGATTGTACGAATAAAAAAATCCCCTTGTACAAGGTGGGGCCGCTGAGATTCTTTAGAATAAAAAGGGCCTTCCCAAAAGGGAAGGTCCTCAAGAAACAGATGCCTCTTCGCATAAGTCTTTATTATACGAGCTTATGACCGCCTATTGACCTTATATCGGTCACCACACCATCTTTAAGTATGCAAACAACTGGTTGCCACATATTGTCGAAAACCCATTGCAATGAGATATTGAGCTCTTTGCGGGGATATACTTTTAATTCTCCGCTTTTGAGTTGGATAGTTACCTTTGTCTCTTCCAATCCAACAATTTGTCCCGTAATAGATGTCTGCTCCTTGGATTTTGTCCCTGAAAAAAGGCATGCCAAGAGATCTATCTGCTCAAAATCCATTTCCTGACCTTTAGCCATTATTCACCTCCTTCGGCATAATTGAATGCTTGGAACGACTTTTTCTTGCTATATTGCGGCAATCTTCAAGTAGTTTTTCTGCGGCAGAAGAATCAAGCGAAGGTAATCCCTTTAGGAATCTATCGAATATGGAGCCCCATAAAAGATCATGGGGTTTTCCGTGGGTTTTATCTAAGAGACTAAAAGCTTTCCCTTTTTCGTAGTTAAACCACGCCGCACAGCATTCTAAACAGAGAGCAAGTTTGCCTGTTCTTCTTTGAGCGGTCTTGCCACAACGCACACAGGACAGATTAAGAGAAACTACTTTCTCGTCTGGAAGAAGATCTGATGCCTGCCAGACTAACCAGTCTCTCTCCTGATACTTACTTTTCTGTTTTTTTGCATAATCCAGTATTTTTTGAGCCCGTCCTTGGGTAAAAATACCTTTTAAAAGAGCTTGCTCGAGGGTAAATTTGTGGCCAACTGGGCAGGTGAAAGTGATAGATTTTTCTGTAAGAGGATTGTCCTGAACTTGAATGAAAGATTTATACCCTGTGATAGGCCATTCTTCCCCCTTGATACATCTTATTATTATTTCAGGGGTAACCATTTTTCCCTCCTTAAGAATGATGTCCTGAAGAAATATTGTAAGATATTTTATTTTTAGCAATTATCATAAAAAAATCAAGTCCTTAAATTAAAAACCGCCTGATTGGCGATAAAAATTTAAAACAAAGGGGGGGGTGGAGTGGCCTTCCCTTTAAAGGTTGGACACGTGAATATATTGCTGGACAAGCTCTCACCAGCATGAGCAGTCTCGCCTTTCGTGGGATAGCCTTTTGTTATAGCTTAGCAAGGACATGATATGTCCCTGTTTATTTGTTTCTCCACCCCATTAACTAGTAGAATAACTAAATAAAAATCTTTTGTCAATTAATCATGTGGTTTTAAACCCCGCCCTTTGTGCGAGGCGGGGAGCCGCTAAAAGTCTTATCTTCGCCTACGGGACGATACTAAACAAAAAGAGGGTGGTTTATTGTTTTTTACCACCCCCTGAAGTAATCTTGCCTCTATAATAATCGAGTTTAAAAAAGTTTTCAAAATCTTTTATTTCCCCACAAAACTTACATATCCCTCTACTTATTCCTCCATGAGGAGTTTCAATAATCCAATGATGCTTACAACCACTTTGTTCTTTCTTCTGGGGCCACAAAACCTCTTTTCGACAGGGATAAGAACAGAACGAACCTCTTTTTTGATCTCTTTGTGTTAGGTTCGCATACAGGGCCTTGTTACATTTAGGATTAAGGCACCAGCTCCAGCTTCCTTTCGGCTGCGGCCCATAAAGTTTCTCCCTCTTTTTATATGAATCATATGCCTTGGTAATCTCTATCAACTCTTCATCGCTTCTGTCTCTTTTAGCTTCAGCAACTATTCGACCGTTTTTAAATATTGTAAAGGTATAACCATCAGAAAAAACAGAAATATTATTTTTCGGCATATTTTCCTCCTTAAGATTGGTAAGAACTATTAAGATTAATTAAAGTTATATTATTATTTCTGGATTAAAAATCAAGCCTTCTATCAAAAACCCACCCTTTGTGCGAGGCGGGGGGAATTTGCTCCCCAGTCCAAAGCTTATTTTTCTTTTAGGTAATGGAGAGTATATGGCGATGATGAAGGAGAAGTTATTGGAGATTAAACAAGTTTACAAAAATCAACTATTAGCGATGGCTTAGGTTTCCATTTCTTTCCTGTTTATACTATGGGAAATTCAAATGAAAAAGCCAGTTCTCGTTGTCTTGCGAAAACTGGCTTGCTATTAACTACCTCCGATATTTTCTACGCCGGAAGAACAACACTGTCTATTGCCTCTTTATCAAATCGAACATTCGGCAAGTTACAATCACGCACCATCTCTCGTACCAAGCGTGAGTAACGAAACGAGATAAAGAAATAACCTCCAAACATTGATCCCGTGCAAAAATGTCCTTCTATGCCTTTACTGTCACAAAAGTGATACAAAGAATTTTGTATATCGTGGACACCGTAGGAAGCCTCCTGTCCAAGTTTATTTTCATCCCACGCATTTTTGACATCACGGGCGTCTTCGGGTGGAGGAATTATCAAACAAACTGACTTGCTTAATCTTTCCGAGTGATCGATGAGATACAAGACTGCTCTTTTCCCCCACTCACCAATATCTGGTGATTGACAGATGAAATGTTTTAGGTCGTCTACAAGTTTTTTTGGCTTCGGTTCTACACTAAACGGAAGCTTTGCTTGTTTTGCTCGAGACATCATTCATCTCCTTATCAACGGTGTCTTTTAACCCTTGCATGGATATGATGGAAATTTTCCCCTACTCAGGACACCTCTTTTCACAGCAAGGAATCCGCCTTGATCCCGGTTAGCACGAATCTTAAGCGTCAGTTCCTCACCGTCTTCCCGCGTAAGAATATAGTCTTCGCCATTACCCAGATCTTTATATGCGATTGCCTTTAGACCAAGAAACTCACCGAGCTCCTTCATTTTCTGGCCATGTCGTGAATTCGCGGCATTTATAACTTCCATCGCGTGTCCTCCTTCTTGTGATTTTGTGCTATTTCTAATTTACAAAATCATATAAAAAAGTCAATTCCTCTACCAAAAAACCGCCCCTTGATTTATATTTCTAAAGAATATCAATTCCATTGCGGTAAAGGATTAAAATGTTAAAATATAAAATATGGCACGAAACCAAAAAACAATTTCATCAGAAAAAAATATTGCTGATTTTGTATCGGATGAGGGATGTTTTGATTTGCAGTTTAGGCGCGATGTACGCCATGAAAGGACTGGAAAGCCCACTTACTACTGCTGGAAAGCGCAATTCGCCCTCTTGGGTGGATATGACAGAGAAAAAAAATTCAGACAGATAAAAGATACCCTAAAGTGCGGCAAGATTCATTTTATTGGCGAAAGGCAGGTCAGATATTCGGTCCAGTCAATAGATGAACTTCACAATTTAATCGTTCCATTTTTCCAAAAACATTCTCTTTCTGGAAACAAAAAAAATGATTTTGATTTGTGGAGTGAAGCAGTTGGAATTATTTTTCAAAACAAGAGAAAAAACAAATACGCCAAAAAAGGAGTCCGGGGCTTTGCCAGGACCAAATGGAATAAAAAGGATTTCCTTCGCTTAATTAATATTGAAAAAGCAATGCAAAGATATAAGGTCAAAAGGCCTCAATCGCTGAAGTGGCTTCCGATAGCTGAAGAAATAGTTAAGACTATTAGATAGCCCTTTTTATCCCCTAAACTTTGGACACCTTAAAATAAACTACCCCGTCCGCGGAGGGGCGAGGTACCCCTTCGGGCAAGTTTGTTTTTGCGGCTTCATCTCCGACGACGGAGCGTCGGGGTATTCCGCCGCAAAAATAAAGCTAATTTAGCCCAGAATGCCCATTTCTAAACACCTTTCTAAGCCCCTTAAAAAGGGCTTTTTAAACCATTTTTGACCAAAACATATAATTATACTAATAAGCCTAAAACGGGGCCTAGGAGGCCTTTTAGGGCATAAAAATGAGCATAAAAAAGAGCCGGTAAGCTTATCTATGCGAGATAAACTTAACGGCTCAATATATCCCCTCCTTAATGTCGCACAATAAGAGTGTCGAAGGGTATCAGCTTTTGCCGATACTTCGAATAGCTTTATTTAAGCATATATTCCACCAAGTATAAGCAAGAAGTATCAAGAATAGCACACCTCCTATTGCGCCTCCTATGATGGTTGTAATTGGCATGATTCCCTCCTTTCTTAAAGCTCCGTAGTTTATTTTGTGTCGTATTTTCAGAGCTTCTAGTTAAACCGTGCTTTTTCTGACGATATCGAAGGTAACCAAAGTTCACATTAAAGAAATAATACTGGCTTTTTCTGTGGTGGTTTTCCGCTGCAGACGGGACACAAGCCTTCGGAAAGACAATCAACGCAAGTGATTAAACCACAGTGGCGACATCTGTATGCACAACCATGATCTGATTCTAAAGAACATATCTTTTCTCTACAGGAATGGCACTCCATTAAGCCACCCTTTACCATATGACCGGAAATCCCACAAATTTTGCAACTCATATTTGCCTCCTTATGTGCTGTATTTTTTAATCTAATCTTATTATAAAAAATATCTATTTTTTGTCAATAAATTAAGGAGAATAAAAAAGGTTACCCTTAATTCCCTATTTAATGTCGCACAATAGAACAAGGGCAGAGTTTAAAATCCAACGTATCACCTATATTTAAACCCATTTTCTGGAAGGTACCGCCGTTCACCTCTAAAACATATTTTGCATTTTTTCCGGGATTTATGCTCGGGCAAGGATCTTTCTCGCAAGGTTGCGTATTCTCACTAATAAATACAACTTCCTTTTTTTCATTAATCCAAATAATATCCAAAGGAATCAAAGTGTTTTTCATCCAAAAGGGATACTCCCCTTCCCTATCAAAAATAAAGAGCATTCCTTTATTCGAATCTAACTTTTCCCTAAACATTAAGCCGAGATTTATTTCCGCATCGGTTTTTGCTAATTCAACTTCAAAACAGTAATTTTTATAACAAACCTGGTTTTTGCCGATGATTTCCGGGTTTTTTACGATGAAAAAAATAAAAAGAAATACAATGATGGACAAAAAAACAGCGAGTAATGCGCGTTTTAGTTTCATTTTAATTTCAGATTATTATTCTTTAAGCCAACTAATGGCATCTTCTTTATTTAAGAAAATTTTTATAGAATCTCTTTTTCTTACCAAGGTAACTATAAAATCTATAACTGTTTTTACAAAAATACTGGAAGTAATGAGTGCGCCTTTTTCTATTTGTTCGTTGCTCATTAGCTGGGCGCCTATTTTTCTAACTTGAGAAGAAAAGCCGTATCTGCTAATTGCTCCTATCGGCGACATATCGGCTAATACTCTAAATTTTTTATCGGGATTTTCACTAAAAATCTTCAGGAAATCATCTTTTATTAACTCCATTACGTGGGCGCTGTCTTCGGGATCTTTTTCCATTACAAAAACAACTAAATTAATTATTCCTTTTTCATCGAGCGACATTTTAAAAGTTTTTCTTAATTCTTCATCCGTTTTCATGTTATTTTTTCGCTTAACGACACCGATTCTAATATTGTATATTCTGGTCCGGTTTTTTTCAACTCGCTTTCCATTACCTCAATAGACTCTACAAAAAAGTTTAGAGAAATTTTTTCATTTATCTCCGGCTTTTCTTCTGGTTCAATTCTGCGAAATTCCCATTCTCGAAGTCTTCCCAAAGTAATATGGGGTGCATATGGGCGAGCTTCTTTTTTATATTGCAATCCCTTGAAAGAATTTTCCAAATCCATTTGCAGTTTTCCCAACTCTTCACTTTCTTCGCCTTCAATCCAGACCATCCGCGGAGGTTTTTTAGGGGGACCATATAAAATCTTTATTAAATTAATAGAAAATGGTCCGTGTCTTAAAGTCACCTCTTTTGTTATATCTATAGCTTTTAACAATTCTTCTTCGGTTAAATAACCTAAAAATGCTAGAGTAATATGTATGTTTTCTTTTTTCGTCCAACGGCAAGGCAAATCTATCCATTTCTTTTGATATTCGTAGAGTCTTTTTTTGATATTTTCTGGAAAATTTATCGCAATAAAAATTCTGCGTCGCATATTAAGTTATCTTATCAGAATTTAGGGTGCTTTACAATTTTCTTTTTTTAGGATAATTTAAATAAAAATAAGTGAGGAAAGGGGTGATAGAGATGGAAGATAATACAAACGATATAGTAAGGCAGGAAGAGGAAGAAATAACCCATCTTACTCCTCGAATTGCTGGTAGAGATTGGCATTTCTTCAAGAGACTATTAGCACATATCCTCCTCTTACTCCCGAAGAGGAAAGGCAGCTCTTTTTAAAACTAGAAAAGAATCCGCAGGACGAAGAAACGCGGGAACGAATCGTTTTGTCAAATCTGAGATTGATTATCCATTGGGCGATAAAAGAATTCGCACTTCACGGATTAAAGACTCTATCTGTTGAAGATTTAATCCAAGAAGGAGTTACTGGTTTAATAGATTCTAGTCGTTATTTTGAAGTGAGAAAGGGATATAAATTTTCAACTTATGCTACTTATTTGGTAAGACAAAGAATGCACAGGGCAATTCAAAATTCCGACTCTACTATTAGAGTTCCTGTTTATAGGCATAGCATTTTGGCGAAATTCGCAAGAGCTTCAAGAAGACTTTCTTTTGTACTGGAACGGGATCCGCGCCCCGAGGAAATCGCCGAAGCAATGGCTGTCCCTTTAGAAGAAGTATTCAAAATATTCGAGATTTTTAAAAGAATAGGCACAACCTCGCTAGATGCTTCTTTTACTGATGACGGAGACGACCATGAGCATAATTTTCTAAATGTGCTTAATAATGGCGACGGAGAAGAGGGGCAAAAAGAAGCCGAGACCAACGAACGAAACAATCTTTTAATCCAGACAATAGAAGATTCCATAGAAAAACCAAGAGATAAAGAGATATTACTGTTGCGTTTTGGTCTCGAAGGCAATCGACCCCTGACACTTGAAGAAATTGGAAAGAAATATGGGATCACAAGAGAAAGAGTTCGCCAAATTGAGGCAAGAGGACTAAGACTGATAAAAAGGGTGTTGGATAGAAACCCCAAATTAAAAGCATCATTAAAGGAGTTTTGGTAATAAAAGCGCTATTCTGAAGAAGTTCAAAATAGCGCTTCTTTTTTATTCTGCAGATTAGTGATAAAATTAAAATACAAATATTATTATGAAAGAAGTTTATTTATACAAAAAAATCACAGGTAAAAAAGTGCGGTGTCAAAACTGCGCCCAATATTGTCTTATTCTGCCGGGAAAAAGAGGAATTTGCAGTGTCAGGGAAAATATTGACGGCAAATTATGTGCCTTGAATTATGGCAAGATCATCTCTTGCCATATTGATCCGATTGAGAAAAAACCATTTTTCCATTTCCTTCCCGGAAGTAAATCTTTATCTATTTCTACTGTTGGGTGCAATTTAAGATGTGCCAATTGTCAGAATTGGGATATTTCACAGGGATTTAAGGATCAAATAGAAATCCCGGGAGAGGATGCCTCTCCAGAAGAAATTGTCAAAACTACTCTAAAAGCTAAATTACCAAGCATTTCTTACACTTATACTGAACCAACGATTTTCCTTGAGTATGCTCTGGATACGATGAAAATTGCCCGCAAAAAGGGGCTAAAGAATGTTTGGGTGTCCAATGGTTTTATGAGTCCCGAATCAACAAAATTAGTAATCCCCTATCTTGATGCTGATAATATTGATATTAAAAGTTTTTCTGACAAATTTTATAGAGAAAACTGCGGCGCCCGACTCCAGCCGGTTTTAGATACTGCTATATTGATGAAAAAATCGGGAGTCTGGGTGGAAATTACCACTTTAGCGATTCCAACTCTTTCAGACTCTGAAGAAATGTTTATAGAAATAGCAAAATTTATTTATACCGAATTAGGATCCGAAACTCCCTGGCACATTAGTCAGTTTTCCGGCGGCATTTCTTGGAAACTACAACAATTGCCGGAAACGCCGGTTGAAACCCTACAACAAGCATATAAAATCGGTAAAGAGATTGGCTTAAAATATGTTTACACAGGAAACGCTCCCGGGTTGCCAAGCGAAGATACTTTCTGTCCCAAGTGCAATTCTTTAGCGATTGATAGAACGGGGTATATAGTTAAACGTTACGATAAAAATGGTAAATGTCGCAAATGCGGCCAGGATTTAAATTTAATTCTTAAATAGTATGCCTATTGTTTTCGCGGCGATCTCGCCGCATCCGCCGATAATTTTGCCCTCGGTAGGATCAAAAGAAGACAGAAAACAAGCTGAAGGGACTATTGAGTCATTAGATAAATTAGGCAGGAAGTTAAAAGAATTAAATCCCGATACCATAATAATTTCTTCTCCGCATTCCGATTGGGGGTTTAATGTGCCGTTATATTTCTTAGCACAGGATTTTAAGGGTGAAATTAAAACCCATTTAATGGGAAACCAACTTTCTGAATTTTATTTTGAGGAAGGAAAAAGGATTTATAAATCTGATATTAAAAATTCGAAGTCAAAATTCGCCCTTATTGCTTCAGGCGACTTATCTCATTGCCTGAAAGAAGACGGGCCTTACGGTTTCCATCCCGAGGGTCCCAACTTTGATAAGGACTTAATAGAGTCCCTGAGAAAAAAAGACATCGATAAAATTTTAAAATTAGATGATACCTACCCCATGGCTGGCGAATGCGGTTTGGGGTCTTTTAGCTTTCTGCTGGGGATTTTAGAAGAATCAGGAATAAATTATAGGCCAGAAATTTTATCTTACGAAGCGCCCTTCGGTGTAGGATATCTAGTGGCTAATTTTGAATTAAAATAATATGAAAATTGCTATTATTGCGGATACACATGATAATTTAGCGAATTTTAAAAAAGCTACTGATTGGATAAAAAAAGAAAAAATAAAAACAATTATTCATTGTGGGGATATTTTCAAACCGGGAACCATAAAAGACGCTTTAAAAACCTTTGAGGGGAAAATATATATTATTTTCAGTTCAGCTGATGCTGATTTTTCAGAAATACCGCAAGGTTCATTTAAAAAAATTGCAAAAGTAAAAACTTATGATGAATTTGGCGAAATAAAAATTGATGGAAAGAAAATCGCTTTTTGTCATTTTCCAGAGATTGCCGAAGAATTAGTCAGGAGGCAAAAATATAATTTCATTTTCTACGGCCATACCCACAAACCTTGGCTCAAAAAAATTGGGAAGACAAAATTAATAAACCCCGGCAATTTAGCCGGAATATTTTATAAACCAACTTTCGCAGTCTATAATACTAAAACCGATAAATTAGAGTTAAAAATTTTGGAGAAATTAAATGGATCTATTAAAAATTGAAAAGTTATTAAAAAAAGAGCCATCTTTCCGTTTAAAACAAATAAAAAAACTAATTTTTTTAAATTTAATTAATGATTGGGGTGAAGCTACTAATTTACCAAAAAGTTTGCGCCAAAAATTATCAGCAAATTGCCTCATTAGTGAACTAAAAGAAGGAAAAATATTTTTTTCAAGTGATAACCGAACGGTTAAAGCTGTCTTTAGGCTAAAAGATGATTTAAAAATCGAGGCAGTTTTAATGAAACACCAAGATGGCAGGAGAACAGTCTGCGTTTCGTCGCAGGCTGGTTGTTCTATCGGTTGTCAATTCTGCGCTACCGGTCAGCAGGGTTTTAAAAGAAATTTATCGACATCGGAAATAGTGGATGAAGTTCTTTTTTTTGCTAGATTTCTTAAGAAAACAGGGGAAAAAGTGACCAATGTTGTTTTCATGGGTATGGGTGAGCCTTTTTTAAATTATGATAGCGTATTGAATGCAATAAGAATTTTAAACGATAAAGATGGATTCAATATTGGCGCAAGGCATATTTCCATTTCAACAGTCGGTATTATAGAAGGAATTAAAAAATTAGCTAAAGAGGGGCTACAAATAAATTTAGCCATTTCTTTACACGCGCCAAATAATATTTTGAGGTCAAAATTAATACCAATAAATAAAGTTTATCCTGTTGAAAAAATTATTGAGACGGTTGATGATTATATTAAGAAAACGAAAAGAAAAGTAATGTTCGAATATTTATTAATAGACAATGTTAATGATTCACCAAAAGAAGCACAGGAATTAGCCAGACTATTAAAAAAATCCCTCTATTTCGTCAATCTTATTTCTTTTAACCCAATTGGGCATTGTAAATTTAAACCGTCACCATCTTGGAGGATTAGAGAATTTAAAGAAATTTTAGAAAAAGCCGGTGTAAATGTCACTCAACGTTATCGTTTCGGTAAAGAAATTAAAGCCGCCTGTGGTCAATTAGCCGGCGGCGATTATTAAAAAAATGAAGTTTAACATTAACATATCCCGAAAAGAAAATATCTACAATTTAATGAGAGAAATTGGCTATCATTTCTTGGATAAAGATAGAAAAACAGGCGAATTAAATTTTAGACGTCCCTTAAAGGGTTATCCCCGATTTCATATATATTTAAAGATAGATGGTAAAAATTTAATTTTTAATCTGCATTTGGACCAAAAAAAGCCTATTTATAAGGGTACGCCCGCTCATAGCGGCGAATACGACGGTGACTTAGTCAAAAAAGAAGCGGAGATAATTAAAGAGAAATTAAGAAATATATAAATTATGGAGCCTTTAGTTAATTTAGCTAAACAAGCCGTTGAAAGTTATATTAAAGAAAATATTATTATTGTTCCGCCGAAAGATTTACCGAAAGATTTTTTTGAAAGAAAGGCGGGAGTTTTTGTGACGATTGAGAAAGAAAAAGAGCTTCGCGGTTGTATCGGAACATATCTGCCGACGCGGCAGAATATTACAGAGGAAATTATTTACAATGCTATTGCGGCGGCGACCGAAGATTACCGCTTCGGGCCGATTAAAGAAGAGGAACTCCCCTATCTTTCTTATACAGTTTATGTTTTAAGCGATCCCTCTTGGTCAGTAAAAAATATTTCCGAGCTTGACCCTAAAAAATTTGGTATAATTATAAAAACCCATACCGTTTCTCCAAAATGCGGAGTTTTGCTTCCCGATCTGGAAGGCGTAGATAATGCTAAACAACAAATTTCCATTGCCTGTCAAAAAGCAGGAATCAATCCCGAGATAGAGGAAATAGTTATATATAAGTTTACTGCTGAAAAATTTACAGATGACAATAAATAATCAAAAAATTGCCAAAATATTTTACGAAATAGCTGAACTTTTAGATTTAAAAGGGGTGGCTTTTAAACCGGCCGCTTACAGAAAAGCTGCTAAATTTATTGAGGGCTTAGATAAAGATCTCTCCGTTTATTATAAAGAAATAGGAATAAAGGGAATAATAGATATGCCGACTATTGGTAAAAGCATGGAAAAAAAGATTGAGGAATTTTTGAAAAAAAAGAAAATAAATTATTATGAGGATTTAAAAAAAGAGACAGCTATTCAGCAAATAGTTACTTACTACTTCAAAACAAAAGGTCTTTCCCTCAACGAGTTAAAAAGAAATGCTAGGAAAAGAAAAATAATTTACTCAAGATTTACAAGGCCAGCGAAACAACTTTTGGAATTAGCTGGTTCTTTAAAAAAGTCAAAAGAAGCAATAGAAAAAGTAGCTGAATGGGCGAATTCCCGTGGTCTGGACTATGCCATTGAAACTGTTTTTAAAAAATGGTTAGAATTAGACAGATTAAAACCAAAGGAAATCGTTAAAAAACCATTTTTCCAAGGAAATCCCATGGTTTGGTCGGATACTAAAAAGAAATGGTATGTAATTTCGCCTGAAGGTGAATGGCTGGAATTTGCCGGCAAAGAAAATGAAATCGAATGGCGAATTGCAAAATAAAAATTTTATGAATATTATTTTTATCGGTACCCCGGAATTCGGGGCAATTATTCTTAATGGGCTTCTAATAAACAGTTCAAATTATAAGCCGATTTTAGTTATAACGACGCCAGATAAACCAGTCGGCCGTGAGCAAACGCTCACTCCCCCGCCTGTAAAAGTTATTGCCAGAAAATATAAAATTCCGATTGAACAACCAGAAAAGTTACAAGTTATAAGCTACAAGTTGCAAGATTTAAAACCCGATTTAATAATTGTCGCGGCTTATAGTCAGATTTTACCAAAAAGCATTTTAGATATTCCCCGTTACGGCTGTTTGAATATCCATCCTTCGCTTTTACCGAAATATCGCGGCCCCTCCCCTATTCAGTATGCTATTTTAAACGGAGATGAAGAAACGGGAGTTACAATAATTAAAATGACGGATAAAATTGACGCAGGTCCAATCGTGGCATATAAAAATTTCGCCATAAATGAAAAAGTTAATTACGTAGATTTAGAAAATAAATTAGCAAATCTGGGCCTTAAACTTTTAATAGAAACCATTCCTAAATTGATAAATAGGAAAATCAAACCTATACCACAGAATAATTCTAAAGCGACTTTTACTAAAATTTTAGCTAAAGAAAATGGTAAAATTAACTGGCAGAAAACTGCTGAAGAAATTGAGAGGCAAATCCGAGCATTCACGCCTTGGCCTGGAGCTTTTACTTTGTGGCAAAAAGATGGTAAATTATTAAGGATTAAAATTCTAAACGGACGGGTTTACAAATTTCAGCAGGAATTTGTTTATGTTATCGGTAGAACCCTGGTAGTTCCTCAAAATGAGATTGCGGTCCAGTGCGGAAAAGATTATTTAGTCATTGAGAAATTACAGCTTGAAGGAAAAAAAGAAATGAAATCCGAAGATTTTATGAGAGGTCACCCGGATTTTATCGGGACGATATTAAAATAGAAAAACAGCTCAAGACCAAAGCTGTTTTATTTTTGGGATTATTTCCTTTTCTTTTCAGCCTCTCTCACTGATTTTTCATCCATTCCGAAGTGATGGGCAATTTCATGCCAGACCGTATTTTTGACAATTTCTTTTATTTTATTTTCCGATTGGCCCATCTTTTCAATTGGCCCCTTAAAAATAGTTATTTTATCGGGCAAGACCTGGCCGTAATTTAATCTTTTTGTCTGGGGAATTCCTTCATATAAGCCAAACAGCAAGGAATCTTTTCTTATTTTTAATTTTTCTAACTGAGCGGGCGTTGGTTCTTTTTCAATAACAATATCTACATTTTCTATTTTTTTAAGAAATTTTTCCGGAATATCCTTAATTCCTTCATTAACAAGTTCTTCAAATTTTTCTAACTCCATATAATTTCTAACAGGATTTATTCTTTAGTTTTCCAAGGGTTTTGCAAACCGGACAGTAATTATAAAAATGCTGCTTGATGGCTTCTTCCATTTCGGGCGTATATTCTTTTATTGAAACCCAAATATCAAATTTGGCCTTGCACAAAGAACACTCTATCTCAATCTTTTTATAATTTTTATTATTTGCCATATATTTTATGGGAATTAATTTTTAGATAGGATAACCTTTAGCGTATTTTTATTGTATCATAAAGCCGCAATTTTATTTTAATAATTATTTTCTCAATTCATTTTTATAAATATTTGCTCTTCCCCCGTTTCCATTTTTTAGCACTTCGTAAGATGGAATTTCAAAAAATTCTAATTTTGCATCAAGAAAATCGGAAAAAACAAGAATTTTTCCATCTGGAGAAACGGCAAGCGCCGTTGGCTGGTTTCCACCCACAATCGCATCAAGTATTTTGCCGCTTTCTGTGTCAAAAAGTAAGACTGACCCCCATTCAGGTCCCGGAATATTGTAATTTTCTGCTGAGGCGTTTATACCTCGACAGGAAACATAAAGGATTTTTTTATCGAGACTAAGCATAATTGTATTAGGATTATTATCGGTATTGACGAATTTCTCGACATTGTCACTTTCTAAAAAAACTTTAAAAATAGTATTTTTTGCCATATCCGATACGTAAATTATTCCTTTTGTCTCATCGGCCACTATATGGCGTAAAGCCCCATCGTTTTTATAAATAATTTTTCCCTTACCTGTAGTTAAATCTATTTTTTCAAGTTCGCCATTTCCAAAACCGGCCACATAAAGCGTTTTTCCATCTTCTGTTGCATAAATTCCACGCGGCGTATCAACGGTTGGAATTAAACGAATAGTCTTCCCTTCTTGAAGATCAATTTCGGATATATTATCTCCTGACCAATTCGAGGCAAAAAGAGTCTTTTCGTCTTGGGAAAGCGCCAAAATTTTCGTCCAACTGCTTTTTGTGTCAAAAGTACGTAAAACTTCTTTTGAACTTGTATCAATTTCGAATATTTTAGCTGTTTCCATCTGGCTGACATAGGCCTTCTTGGCATCGGAAGAAAATATTATTTCTACTCCTCCCCCATTAGCCAAATTAATGTTTTTTAATTTCTCGCCCGTCGAAGAATCAAAAACAATTACTCCCCTTTTGGGATTTAAGAGCGAAGTAACCCAAACTTCTTTGCCATCCGGACTAAAAGCCGCGCTTTTTGGCGAAGGTACTGACCCGACATTAAAAAGATGATGTACGATTTGCCCTTCTGGATCGGATACTTGAACCGATATCTTGGTTTGAGGAATGTCAGTTTGGTTATTTTCTAACCCTGTTTTTTCAATGGCTATATCTTTTTCGCTAATTAATTTAGGAATATTTTTTATAGAATAAACTGTTATTCCGGGCATGGGTTTAGCAATTTCTATATATAAAAATAATCCAAAAATAATTACCGTACAAAAGAATAATAGCCAAATAAACCCTCCCTTAAACCGACCGTATTTACCGTTCATATCTTGATTTATTTTCTAATGCAGAGATAGAATCTCTCCGAGTATAAAAATCATCAAAATTTTATTAATTTTGAGAGATCAAGAAATTTAAATATTTAGGGTTGGAAAAAATATTCAGGCATAAAACGGACTCGCTGAACTCCGGAGAATTGTTTTGCTGTCGTCTCTATTTGAAACCATAATATTCCCACTCGACAGGATCCCCCGCTAGTTTTGTTGTTAGGGTCGTTAAATGTAAGCGTCAAAACGCCATTATTTAAAGAAGCCGCTGTCAGCGAAAATCCTTCCAATGGATATTCGGTAGTAATGCCCTGCGTCTTTTCTTCTTCAGCAAGGTTTCCCGAAATAAGAAGTCTTATCGTGTCTTGAATTGGGGTATTCGTTATCGGGATTTCGCGTCCTACTGCCACTAACCCTTGCCTACTACACATAATATTTCCGGAGCTGTCTTTATCAAGATTTGGATTGTAATAATACAATTTTATTGTTCTTAGTTGATCGGAAGTTTTTTGTATTACCATATTTTTTACAATCACTGCATCATCTATTTTCCATCCCGTAACTTGAGCCCTGTCCCCCGCTTCAAAGGGCGTTATCTGGCAAGACTGAGAAACCGAACCAACTTGGCAAAAACTATCTTCGTTAAATTTGAGTTCAGCATTTAATGCAGGCGCTCCGGGCTTTTCATAAACCAAATACCAAACGCCAGGCTTAAATCCGGGATTATCTTTCACAAGATTTCCTGTTTCAGAAAAGTTGGCTTGCGTTTCCGTTGCATTTAGTACAACTGGAACTCGGATTTCCGCATCATTTTCAGGGAGTCCCGAAGGGTTGTCTTTTTTCAAGATAAGAGTTCCATTTTGATTTTTCGGAACCGAGAAGGTTAATATGGCTTCAAATGGAACGAAATCCTCCGTCATCCACTCCCCTTGGGCTTGGGCAAGGGTTTGTTTAATAAAGTTGCCGTTTTCATCGAGTAGTTTTACCGGAAAGACGGCTTCAAAAAACCAGTATCCACGCGCTTCGCCTTTTACTATGAAAGGACTTTGAATTTCTTGATTAGGTTTTGGATTATCAACTTTAACAAGTGATTCTTGCGGCTCCGGCGTTTCAACCTTTTGACTAAAATAATAAGCAATAATTCCGCCTGTCATCACAACGACGATAATAATGATTATTATTGGAAGAAATATCCCTTTTTCTAAATTTTTTAACATAATTTTTTTATTACGATTTTATTATCGCGATTTATTAGAGGATTTTTTAGACCTAAAATTATCCCACAGAAGGATAATCGTGCAGGAAATAAAATAAAAAGCAATAATATACAAAATAATACCGAATAAAAGAGTGTAAAAATCCTGTTTGGAGCCTGAGTAATTTTTAATAAGCAAAAAAATGCTTTCAGTTTTGCCGGTAGGCAGCTTTAAAAATGGCAACTCAAAAAAAGCTATTAAAAACGATATTAAAAATAAAACTATCTTTTTCGGTTCTGGTTTTAAAAATTGCTTAATCATACGCTAAATGATATTAAAACGAGGCTTGCAGCGCGTAAGCGCCGGGCGGTTTTACGCTAAACACAATTTTAAATTAGCAGAGTCTCCAATAAAACAATTATAGATCCCAAAAGTAAAGAAATTAAAATCATCCACCACCAGCTTATTCTTTTTGAAAAAATTGAACACAAATTGCATTTCATATTTTATATTATCTAATTTAATCTCGTTGACGACGTAATAAAGTATACGTGCCATCGTTTCGGTTATATATTATGGTCCAATTCCGCTCATGATCATCTTCGAACTCTGCTTCTCCTCTCAAGCGGGCGGCGTCAAAAAGCGTCTTCGCCTCTCCAAGCTGTATATCATCGCGGAGATATCTTACGCCATCCCTCATTTCTTCGTCAAATGTTAACCAAAACCCATGTATTGATTCTTTTTTAATATTCATATTTTATTATGCCAAAAAAATCCTATCTTGCCCACTTTTTATAAATTCGATTGCTTTAGATATAAATTCTTCATTATTTACTATATTAGAATGGTTTGTTTTAGGAATTACTATATCTATATACCCCTTAAGAAGACTACTCTTTTTTGGCCAAATCAAAAAGTCTGATTGAGCAATAAAGTTTATTGTTTTTTTTGGCAACGGCACCTTACTTAATTGCTTGATTTCTTTTCTCCACGGCAATAATTCACGCCCCGAGCGAAAAAGAGCAAAAATTAGCCCTACCCAGCTTCCTTCATGCGGTACTGAAACAAATATAACGCTATTAATCTGATTCTTTATTTCTGGGTAAGAATTAATGAGATATTTCAATATAATGCCGCCGAGACTGTGAGCAATAATATCATACTTTTCCGAGGTTTTAGCAAAATACTGCCTAGCTACTTCTGAAGAATTTTTAATGCCTCTTGCATTGTAACCTAAATCTATAATTTTGGTAATAAACCCCGCCTGCTGAAGCTTTTCGGCTAGAAAATTATAGTAGTCTTTCCTTCCAAAAAATCCCGGAATAATGATAATTTGCATATTAATTATTTTATAATCTCTATAATCTTTAAATTTGAAGTAGATCCTGAAATGATTTTTACATTTGATTGGCTTACGCTAAAATATTCAGCCAGGGCTTTCATGATGGCGCGGTTAGCTCTCCCCTTTTCTGATGGTTCCTTCACCCACACTTTAAGATTCGTATCGCTAATCTTTATCACTTTTTCTTCCCTTGCCTTTGGCTTAACTTTCACAAAAATTTTCATATCCTAAACCGAAATTTACTTTTAGAAACAATAGATAACATCTTTCCTTTCAACGACAATTTTCCAACCGGCGCGTTTCGCATATTGATAAAGTTTTTGATTAGGATTAAAACAAATTGATCTTTCTACCATTTTTAAAAAGCCGATATCGCTTTCTGTATCTCCTACTCCAACCGAGCCCTTTAAAGTTAAATTCTCTTTTTCAACAGCGCGATTTAAAATTTTAGCCTTGTCTCTGATAAGTTCGGCATAAAGCACCCCGCCGGTAAACTTTCTTTGCTTATCGATTTCGTAAAGTAATCCATAGGTTTTATTAAAACCTAATTTTTTACAGAATTCTTCAACGATTTCTTTCGGAGAGTGAGAAATTGCTAAGAGATAATAATTTTTTTTCTTTAGATCCAACGCCAGGTCTCGGGTATATCTATAGATTCTATTTCTATGGAAGGCAACAACTTTTTTAGCTATCTTTGAGAATTCTCCGTATCGAACTCCTTTAATATTTTGCCTAAAAGCTCTGATAACTGCATTAATATATTCTTCATATGGCCCTCTTCTATCTATCCAATTTTTGTAGGCTCGGGCATATAATTTTCTTACTTTTGAAGAAAAAACGCCTTCTTGTATAAACGCATCAGTTAATTCTATGAGTAAGCTGGAACGAAAAATTGTGCCGTCAATATCAAAAATAGCTACTTTTTTCATAAGGCGATATTTATTCAAATTCTAACTCATCTAACCTTACAAATTTAAATTTATTTTTTAAGCTTTTTAAGATTTCTGGTAACGCTTTAAACATTTCAGCTGGTCTGCTCTTTACTTCTTCTTCTTTTTGGCTTCCATCATGCAAAAGAATGATTGAACCATTGCATGTTTTTTGATTAATTATTTGTTTAATTCCGTCGGAAGTATTTTTCCAGTCTAGTGGGATTACATCGCTGCCTATTATTTTAACTTCTCCGTTTATTGCCGGGGCGTATTTTAAACAAAGATTTATATTAAAATGTGGCGCTCTTATAAAAGTTGTATGCTCGCCTATAATATTAAAGATAATTTCCTCGGCTTTTTCAAAATCCCCAATCCCCTCTTTTGGATGGGAATATGTACGATTACCGATTAAATGTCCCCTATTAAACGTTTCTTTTAAAATTTCCGGATATTTTTCTGCCCATTTGCCTAAAACAAAAAAGCTTGCTTTTACGTTATATTTATCTAAAACATCTAATATTTTCTTTGTCCAAAAAGAATTAGGACCATCATCAAAGGTTAAAGCAATCTTATTACTATTTCTATTTCCGTGTTCGTACGCAATTAGGGACATAAATTTTCTCAACCTGGGGCTAAATTTTAGTTATTCTTGATTTCGCCTTTTTAATTTCAGCCGGTTTATCCAATAATTACCCTTTGTGCAATTTATACAAAAGAGGAATAACGCCGCAATCATTGCATTTTCCCCATTCGCATTTCCCTTTATGTTTTTTAAACAACATCCTGCAGAGAACAATTTCCCTGTCAAAAACTTCTTTTTTGATTATGTTTTTCTCCAAACCTGTTTTACAGGTCAATTTAGTTTTTTTCATAGTTTTAAATTTTTTCTTCTTTAATCAAAAACAATCTCTTTTTAAAACCGCCGCGTTTTTTTCTTTTAGCGACTTGAAGCTTTTTAGCTTCCGACTTTTTTAATCCTATTTCTGACATTAAAACATCAAGCAATTCCTGGATATCCACAATTTCATTGATAATCCCCCCTTTATCTTTTGATCGAATTAATTCTTCCGCCTCCTCAAAGACCTTCTTTTTTACCGCATTCAAAAATTCTTTCTTTTTTAGAATTCTTACCGTCGGAATCCAGCCGGCCTCTTTTGCGATTTCCGGAATCCTATCCCTGATTAATTTATTATATTTTACAACTTTTTTCATCAATTTTCTTCGCTTTTAATCGTTCATCTGGAAAGTGCGGTACTGGCAATAACTGCAATCCGCATGAGATTGAGGAATCGGCCCGGTGACAATTTGATGAACCCTTCTTAAAATTTCATAACCTCTTTTGTAATCAACGTCCATCTTTACCAATTCTGTCGAAAATTGAGCCACGCCTTCCTTATATTTAATAGGATAAAAGAAAAGAAGATAACCGAAATCTGCCGGCGGTAGATTATTTCTTTCAAAAAGTAAAGCATATAAATCAAGTTGGCGTTGATAATGTGAATGCGTATCTTCTTTAATGGGATATCCTCGGCTTTTGAAGTCAAGGGGAATATATTTGTTGTCGGAAGACACTAATAAATCATCTATTAAACCCTTAAGTAAAATATTAAATTCCGGGAACTCCGCCTGGAAACCATTGTTTCTGCTCCGCCAAATTTTTAATTTATCGATGTCTTTAAATAATTTTCCCTCTATCTTCCCTTCTACTTCCGGCGGAAGATTGTTCGTCTTTCGGTATTTATCAAAATATTCCTTAAATACTCCATCCATCCCGTTGGGCAAACTTGGGAATATTCCTTCTGGTCTCTCAAGCCCTTCTCGGTAAAACAGCCAAAGACATCTTGGACATTCCAATAAATTTCCTATTTTTGACGGCGAAACCTTAAATTGTTTTCCTACGTTATTTGCCATTTTTTCAACTTCGACTTGCCCGCACACCTATTTTAGGTCGTGATGGGGCTAAATTTTGATTATTTTTTATACATCTTCTTTAAATCATTAAGTATTTCCCGATGGTCAAAACCAATTCTTTTTGGGAGGTTTTTTAAAGAAAAATATTTAAACTCAGAACTTTCCTCATTAAGACGAATCTTACCTCTTCCCTTCTCTAAAAGATAAACTATAGAAGCTGTGTGATATCTGGGATCTCTTTTAGGATCTGAATAAACTCCAAATAATTTCTTAATTTTGACTGGAACTCCTAACTCTTCCTTCATTTCCCTTTTAATTGCTTCCTCAACCTTTTCTCCATAATCAACATGACCTCCAGGCATTACCCAAGAACCAAAAAAAGGATATTTCGCTTGTTTAACCAACAGAACCTTACCATCTTTTAAAAATATTCCGTCCACTGTTAAAATTGGACTTTTTGGTTTCCTCATAATCTCTTCAATTTTAGCTTTGTTCTCCGTAGTCCGAATGACGAAAAAGAAATTTTTAATTATTGTTTTCTAAAAATAAGGACGAATAAATTGATTGCAGGAACGATAATCAAAAATATAAAAAGAGGCAAATTGTCGGTTGAATAAACTGTTAAAAAATATGCCATGTAGGCAATCTGAGCAATGCTTAAAATAATCGCTATAAATTTAAAAATTTTCATAATTTTTCGTAACTTCGGGCTAAATTTTTACCCCGTAGGGTCGCAAAGCGACTCCTTCGGGGCCTGTCCCGTAGTGTTCACCCAAGGCGGATACTACCGGGGTTGAAATTTCTTAAGAATGATTGCGCTCAAAATAAAGGCAATCGTAAAAAATATGGCACCGCCGAAACAGGGAGTTAAAAAAGGGTTGGTTAGATTAACCGCGCAACCGGTAGTACAAACGCGTTTTTCCAACCAGTTAACTAACTCCATCGCAAAATTAGTCCAGGCAAACAGGGTGCCAATAAGCAAAACTATAAATTGCGCTATAATAATTTTTTTCATAAATTTTTCTATACCCCGTAGTGAAACGAAGTTTCTGCTACCGGGGTTATTTATTTTTCTTTTTTATTGTAATCCCCCATTTTTTCATACAGGCATCATATTCTTTTTTGTTTCCGCAGGGACCGTTCTTTTTATGCCATTTTCTATGTTCTTCCGGTGTAACCACCATTCCCTTTAATCCTTTTTTAGATTTTTTTAACATAATTTTATATTTATTTTTTAAATATATTTTTGACCTTTTCGGGCTAAATTTTAGTTATTTCTACTAACTTTTTTGGCGAGATTTTAATTTCATTTTCTTTTTCCGCTTACGCGGCGGTGTTCCAAGCGGGTGGCAAGATTATATCGCCTCATCTTTTTTAGATTAGATTTTGAGATTGGTTTTTTCATATTCTTTATCAATTTTGCCACTTTTGAGGTATTTTGTCTATTACGCTTCCTTAAAAAAACTAAGACTTGACATTGCTTATCAATGCTGTATAATTATCATAGACGATAAGTCGAATTAGCTTAAACGAGTCTTTAATCTAAAAATTTAAAGTAGCAGTTAAGTGTAGCGGCTTAGAGTTTCAAGGTCGCTTTTTTATTCGTAAATTAAACAGAATTAATATGGCATACGATTCAGATAGAGGATTTGCACCTCGAGAAACAGTCAAGGGCAATTGGAAATGCTCAGACTGCGGGGTAGAAATCACCGAACTTCCTTTTGAACCAGCTGCAGACAGACCTATTTACTGCAGAGAGTGTTGGTCAAAAAGGAAACCCAAAAGAGATTTCAGCAGATAATCCTAAAAAAAACCCGCCAATGGCGGGTTTTTTTGTTTCTTTTCTTTCGGGCGGTTGGAATTGCTTTACTTAACGTTTACACATTCGCCTTTGGTATAGGATTCGACAAGGGGATTCCTACAGGCTTCGCAGGCGTTGGAAAAAGTTTCTCTAATCGGATTGCAAGGCGCTTTTATACATTGGATATTCACTTTTGCACAAACCGGATCATAAATCTGGTAGCAGACATCACCCTGTCTCTGTGACGGCTGGCAAAAAGTTATTTGATTTGTAGTAACACATTCTATTCCGTCAAAGCATTTGTCCTCTCCGCAATCGCAGATTTTTACCTCGTGACTAGTGCTTGGCGCGCATCCGCAGGCGCCGATTAAACAGCTGTTCGGGAAATCACCTGACGACTGACAGCAAAGAGATGTTTTAATGGTTCCCCCTGAAATCACACAGGTCTGTTCTTTTTTTGCCGATTCTGCAGTAATTTCATTTAATACGCCGTTTTCGACAGAAAAAATTCTAGTGATCCCGATAGAAGGCGGAGCTGACAACGGCTCATCTGATTTTCGGTCGGCATAATTTACAACAACCGTTCCGCTGCTGATGGAGATATTTTGCGGAGCTATCCTGTCTCCCAAAAGAATCGCATTAGTGCCAATAGCAATGCCTGACTGCGGATCCTGCAAAGCGGCAACAACATAATAAAACGTTCCGCTGCCTCCCGCACTATAAGTAAGGACTAAAACCGCGTCATTTATGCCGTCGGCGTTTAAATCGCCTGCTGCCGGCTGACCCCAAGCCATAACCTCAATTTTTGATGCAGATCCCGGTATTATTTCTTTTTCCGCCTTGCCATTTATTAAAGCAATTTTGTCTCCTCCAATAGTATAGGCGGCGTTCCCTGGATCAAAAACACCTTCAGTCTCGCCGGTTCCGGTGGGTAATTTTGATTGGTAAACCCAATAACCTGCTATACCAACAATGATTAACGCTATAATAATAAAAAATGTTTTTTTAGGCATATTTTTATTTATGTTATTTCTTTTCTTACTATCCTTCTTTCAGAATACCCTCATTTTAAAGATTTTTCAAATTAAAACCGCTCGTCTGAACAGACGAAAAGGATACGTTGGAGATCTATAATTTCTTTATTCCATTTTGACTATCGCCACTTTTTTTCAATCTTAAATAAGATAAAATCCCGAAGGGTAATGGCAACCAATAAGAGAAAAGGCGGAATAAAAGAGAGGAAAAAAGAACAATATGAGCTGGAAAGCCAAACCCTATAAAAATTACTATTAAAGAAGCTTCCATTACACCGGGCGCTCCCGGCACCAAAGTCACAATGGTCAAAATTAAAGAAAGACTGTAACCGAAAATTAACATGGCAAAATTCGGATGAAAACCGAAAACTAAAAATGAAAAATAAAGAGTGAGGATATCACCAAAATAAAATAAGAGTGAGAAAAATAACAATTGGGGTATTTTATTTTTGTTTTTTGAAAGGAAGAAAAAAGATTGATGAAAATCAGAAATAAATTTCTTGAATTTTTCTAAATTAAATAACCCCTTTTTATTAAAAATTTTAATAATTATATTTATTGGATTTGAGAAAATTTTTAATATCCCTATGAGATATTTCCCTCTTTCTCGGAATAAAGTAAAGCCAATGAATAATATTAAGATAAGCGCTATTAAAATAACGAAAATAATTTTAGGGGAAACGAATTTAAAAAATAAATTAGGTAAAAATAACAGACTTAAAAGAAAAAATAGAATATAGGTTGACCAAACAAAAATAGTCCAAACAGATACTAAAAAAGAAATAATCGCCACAGGAACCCCTAATTTTTTATAAGAATAGTAAGTAACTATTGTCCCTCCGATAAAAGGAGCAACATGGTTCCCGACAACCCCCGAAATAGCAACCTTTAAAGCGTCTTGTAAACGGACCTTAAAACCGGCGATATTTAATAAGGTTTGCGAAAGTAAGCCATCGCCGGCATAATTAATGCCTTGGAAAATAAATAAAAAGAATATAATAAATTTATCAGCTTCCTTAAATAATAAAGGAATATTATAATAATTGCCCTTGAACTCTTTAGAGATTACAAAGAAAGCAATAATTAGAAAAATAACGCTTATAAAATAACGAAGGTAACGCATATTATTATCTAAATAATCTGAGAGAATTAAAAATCGGTAGGAAATCGCTAACAAAATTATAAGCTGCCGCGCCTGAAGGATTAAGAACGTGAAGGAAAACCAAAATAAAACCAAAAATATTTAATAAGCCCCACAGTATTAAATTTTGTCGAATGACCCCCATAGTGGAATGACCGATTTTCATCAACTCTGGAATCTGAGATAAATCATCTCTCATCATTGCAATATCGGCTGCCTCTATGGCGGCATCCGAGCCTATAGCGCCCATGGCAATTCCGACGTCCGATAAGGCTAAAGCAGGCGCATCATTAACGCCATCGCCAACCATCGCAACTTTATATTTTTTGTTTAAATATTTTTTAAGATAATCCAATTTGTCTACGGGTAAAAGATTGGCGTGAAATTCATCAATTCCCGTCTCTTGGGCTACTTTTTGGGCGATTTGTTCATTATCGCCGGTAAGCATCACTGTTTTTTCTATTCCCAACTTTTTGATTTTTTCTATTGTTTGTTTTATTTTCGGTCTTATTTCATCGGATAAGACTATAAAACCGACCAACTTTCCATCGTAAGCCACCAAAGTAACATTAAGCCTATTCGCTAATTCTTTTTTTATTTCGGAAAGCTGTTGTTGATTTATCTCAATTTTTAAATCCTGGAAAAATGATAATTTGCCTATCAAAATTTTTTTACCTTTATAAAAAGCCGACATTCCCCTGCCGCCATACTCTTCAAAATTTTCAGGTTCAGCAATCGGAATATTTTTTTCTTTTGCATAATTAATAATAGCGTGGGCAATAGGATGGCTAGAGCAAGAAGAAGCAGCAGTAGCCAATTCTAAAGTTTTTTCTTCGTTTTTTTCGTTAAAAGAAAGAACCTTTTTAATTTGTAATTTTCCCAAAGTTAAAGTGCCGGTTTTATCAAAAATTATTGTTTTTATTTTTGACAGCCCCTCGAGATAATCCCCGCCTTTAATAATGGCGCCGTGTTTTGCGCTGTGGGTAATAGCTGACATCAGAGCCAATGGTGTAGCTATCGCGATGTCATCGGCACAACTCACCAATAGAAGCCCTATAACTAAATTAACATCCCTCGAAAACAAATAAACTAAAAATGATCCGCCAATGGTTAGTATAACGTACCAGTTGGCAAATTTGCCTATCATGGTATAAATTGGCGCCTTGTTGGCCTGTGATTGTTCAATCAAAGCAACTATTTTTTCAAAAGTTGTTTCTTCGCCAACCTTTTCAGCTGAAATTACCAAATTACCGGAGACAACGGTTGTAAAGCTTAAGACTGCATCTCCTGTTTTTTTGAAAACAGGAACTGATTCTCCGGTTAAAGAAGACTGATCAATCATTGCTTCGCCCTTTTCAACAATTCCGTCAACTGGTATTCTCTCCCCCAACTCAATAACCACCCTGTCTCCCTCTTTTACGTTTTCTATGGGAATCTCTATTATTTTGCCGTCTTTTTCTATCTTTACTTCTTTCGGCTTTAATTTCATCAAACTCTCAAGAGCTGAATGAGATCTAATTTTGACATAATTAATGAAAGCTCTTGCTGAAACAATCATTAAGTTTATAAAAATGGAGGCAATCCATTCTTTTTCAATTAAAGCAACGAACAAAGCAATACTTGCCAATAAGTCAATCGAAATCTTTTTATTTTTTAGAGATTGAAAAGCGCTGAAAAAAACCGTTGAAGTTGCGACAACAGAAATAGCCATTAAAACCGATTCGTTTCTCAAGAGAGAAATTTTAAACAAGTAAAGAAACAGAGTTATGGTTAAAATAAAACAGAGTAAAAGATTTAGATTCAAAAAAAATTTTATTTTCTTATCTTGATTTTCAACCATGATTATGATTTCGAATTAATTACATTATTCTACCAAAAAATCGCCCCTTGTGCGAGGCGGAATTCATAGCTGTGAACCCCAGTCTGGAACCAAGGTTTTAAGGGGAAATTCGAGCTGTTTTGGACTCCCCAACTGACGCGTCTCGGTCTGGTCTTGTATTGAAATTTTACCACAAAATTAGACAAAAGGCAGTGTCTCATTCTTTTGGGCAATCCCCTATTTTATTCGGGAAATGAGACAAATGAGACAGTACTTAAGGGTATTTTATAATGTCTCATTTGAGACAGTAGAATGTCTTATTTTTATTTAAAAAATTTATATAATGGTCTTATTGCTAAAATAATCCAAACCGCAATAATATACCAAACGCTGATTCCCGTTAATGCGGGGATTAACTTAACAAGAATCACTCCAAAGGCGAAACAGGCCATCTTCGTCAAACCCATATCTATCCAATCTAATTTCTTTATTTTTTCATCCGTATAAGATGTAAAGCTCATATTTTTATCTATTTTTAATAGAGTAATCCGGCCTTTGTCTTATCCTACCAAAAATTCGCCCAATAGAAAATCTATTTTATTATCTTTATCGCTTTCCCCTCTATTAGGGCTTCGGTGATTTTTTTATAGGCCGAAGATAAGATTCTCTGAAAAGTGCTTTGAGAGGTGTTCATTTTTTTAGCTGCCTCTTCTTGTTCTAAATCTTTTATATTTCTCAATCTCAATGCCTCCGCCTCTTCGGTAGTTAATTCAATCACCTCCAAATACCTCATTGGCACACCTTGGGGTTTGAAATAAGTTATATTGGGATTAAATCTGATTCTTCGGCAAAGTCGTGGTCTAACCATAAATTGAAATAATTAAAATTTAATAATATACTTGTAATTGAAGAAGGTCTTCCCGGCTCTCTCAAAAGAAAGAGCCGGGCTCTCGGCCTTCTTTTATTTTTGCTGATCCTTTAAGGCAGCTTTTTCTTCACGAACCGCAGATAATTCTTCTTCAAGCATCTTTTCATCTTCTTCCAAAGCGGCAAGTTCGTTTTTAGGAGAAGCAAATCTCCTAAATCCGAAACCTCCACCCCAGCAACCCCAACCTCGTCTTATTCCTCCTCCGCAAGGACCTAATCCTCTTCCGGTTCTTGGACCTTGCCCCATAGGACCAGTTCCATCTAACTTTGGCATAGTTTTATTATAGTTAAACTTTCATTAGTAAGGGAAACGACCTTTTATATTATTGTCCCCTCTATTATGAATATACACCCATAATGATACCGTGTCAATACCATAACTATCATCAACTCCAACTAAAAATCACCTCTTCGGTGATTTTTTTTGGAGCTCGCTTAGAGGGACAGCTTTCGAACTTTTGAATGGGAGAAGGTTTTGCCCGTTCCTGAGTTGATTATTAACCAAGTAAGGCAACTACTAGCTTTAGTATAATTACCCTACCCCGTTACTCACTATATCCAGAAAGCAGCTGCCGAAATGGCAACTGCTTGGCTTAGGATAACGGGCCTGGTTTAAAATTAATATAATTTCTGTTATTCGATACAACAATCAATGGCCTTTCTAACCAATTCCCCGAGCTTACCCATAAAACCTTTTTTCTTTTTGTCATTTTTATTTAAAGCGCCGTCATCAATCTTTTTAATATCGCCTACGTTTAACAACTTCATATTGAGACCCCAAAACAAAGAATAAAGTTTATAGGCCTTATCAAATAAATCGTATGCTTCTTCTTTTTTGTCCATCCCAAGCTGTTTTGTGCCGACTTCCATCAAACGCATTGAAGCGGCGAGTAAATGCTTGGAAATGCACCAAACTTCACCCTCGTATTCTTTGATGATTTTTTTAAGCAGTTCTTTTCTCATTTCCCTGACGTCTTTAATCATGTCGTAATATTCTGTTTTGCCAAGTTTGGCTCCGGTAAAAAAGAAATGTTCTTCAATGCTTACTAAATTCATTATGGCAATGCTTAAATCCTGGTCTGAAGATAAATCCATTTTTTCTTGCTTTTTCATCTCGTCCACTCTTTGGATAAATTCGTTTAAATTTTTTATAGGATTTTGATTATTGTTTGTGTCATTCATATGATTATTTGCTTAATAAATAAAAAATAATGCTTAATAGAATTAATGGAGCAATAGGCATAACGACTTTTTGAAACGGAAAATATGCCCTGCCTTGATTTTTCCCTTTAAGATAATAATACCAGCTGGCGCCAAACCAAAAAGCAATGCTTCCCGCAACAATTCCCAATAATAATTTATCTGCCATCCCGCAAGCGCAAATCGTATTTATTGGATTTCCCATGATCCCCATAAAATAAAGAGGGATGACAATCAGTAGATAATAACCTAAAATTGTAGCTATTATTATGCCCTTAAAACGGATATTTTTCTTATCAAGCCAGCTTATCGTCCAAGTTATCATTGAAACGGTTAGGCCTCCGACCCAGAGCCCCGTTATGGAATCATCTATCCCAAGCCAGCGAGACAAGCCCACCCCTGCTCCAACGACAACGGTGCAAATGGGGCAAACTGCCAGCGCTTTTCCGGAAAAAACGATAATCAATCCGAGAATCGCCGCAAAATAAAGAAACAGTTTTTTCATATTATTTTTTTAATTTATTTTTTGATTAAAAAAATCTATTATCTCTTGGTCGCCGACATAGCACTTTAAGCCATCCCACAAAAAAGGAACACCGATTGAATTGGTTGGAATACCGCATATCTGCGCTTTTTGCGCCAAGTCGTTAGCGTTGTTTTGGTTATGATAAACCTCTTTTTCTCCAAAAGACAGTTTCTCTTTTATGCTATTTTTTTTAATGTATTCTTCCACTATGGCGCAATGTGGGCAACCGTCTCCGTAAAAAAGAATAATCTGGCCTTCTTCTGTCTGTCGGTTATTTTGGACAGTATTATTATCTTTATTTTGGAGGAGAACAAAAATTGAAAGAATAAAAACGATTATAAACAAAATTGTAGGGACGATAACTTTATTTTTCATAGCAATTAAAATTTTAAATCTTCTTTTTTATTTTCCAATTCTTCCTTCGCTTTTGGAAGCAATTGAAAATCCTTTACTATCTTTTGCGCTTTTTCTCTGGTTTTGTCTTCCTCGGCAAAGCTAATCGCTTTCACCGGACATAAATTAGCGCAAGTTTGGCAAGCCACCATACAATTTGTAGGATTTACCACCTTTGATTTTTTGTTATCATAATCAAATTTATATACTCCTCGCCCGCAAGAAGTGACGCACATTCCGCAGCCGATGCATTTTGATTCGTCTATGGCTGGGTGCCAATCAATTTCGTCACGGTCTATGTCGTGGAATTTGGCGAATTTTTGATCTCGATTATTTGTCATAACTTTAAATTTTATTTAGTTGTTATTTCTATTTTTTAATTTTTCGATCTATCTTGAATTCCAAAAACAACCAAATTTTCCATTGCTTTTATGCCTCTTATCTCGTTCTTTTTCATATAGATGCTTTGGTTTTTCGTTAAAGTGGACTCTCCGTTGATATCGGTAAAAATTCCTTTGCCCTCAAGAACAGTTAAAAGCACCCCATAATCTTCTGGGTGAGGCGGTATCTCCACGCCCGATTTTAAGCAGATTAAAGCAGCGTGAAAACCCTTAGCGTTCAGAAAATGTCTCTTAATTGGTTTTTCATCAGAGAAAATAATTTTTTCGTTTAAATTATATACATTCATAATATTATCCTATTTTAAAATTTAATTTTGTTATCACTGCTTCGGCAAATAAACGATAAATTCACTGCCTTTATTTTTCTCGCTTTTCACTTCGATTTCTCCTTTGTGCGCTTCAACTATCTTTTTCGCAATAGTTAAACCAATCCCGATGCTATCATCTTTTTTAGTCCTGGCTTTATCGGCTCGATAAAATCTTTCAAAAATAAACGGCAAATCTTCCCGTTCAATGCCTTGCCCGTTATCTTTTATTGAAAATACTATCCGTCCTGCTTCTTGCCAGGTTTTCAACTCAATCGTTCCGTTGTCGGTTGAATATTTAATAGCATTGTCCAAAAGATTAAAGATAACTTGCTCAAATTTAGACGGATCAATTTTTATCACCGGCAGTTCCGGGTCAAATGTCTTATGAAAGTCAATATTTTTTTGCGTGATTCTCAATCTGAACTTTTCGCATATTTTTTCAATTAAGCCATTCAGTTCAACATCTTCAAGCGACAGCGAAAAATTATCGGATTCCAAGATGGCTAATTTCTTTAATTCTTTTGTCAAATAAATCAATCTCTCTGCTTCC